>OGXJ01001770.1_pt1 | contig 15575 bp, 7 predicted proteins | sample 1576231 | NCBI WGS metagenome assembly OGXJ01 (sample SAMEA3541539, study PRJEB24748) | human gut metagenome | biome: human gut; feature: human-associated habitat; material: faeces | place: China | collected 2012
AGTATGTCGGCAAGATACAAACAGAGGAACAGCTTAAGAAATATAAGGAAAAATACCTTATGAGCAATACGATTGATCTGCCTTCCGTGATACGTTTGGGAGATAATATGTATGAGGATGTGAATGGAGACGGAAAATTGACACAAGATGATATGGTATATTTGGGCTCTGACGATCCGAAATTCTCTTACTCCTTTAATTTTGGTTTTGAGTGGAAAGGTTTCGATTTCTCGGCTATTTTTCAGGGTGTAACCAAACGTACTATTTTCCGTGAGGGAAATCCCTATAAGATACCTTTCAGCACAGTTTATCGAAATACCTCGGACTATACACTAGGTAAAACATGGAGTCCGGAAACACCGAACAACCGCTATCCGGCTTATACGGATAACAAACGTATCAATACCTATAATTATATAGCATCTTCCTGGTCGGTAGAAAACGGTGCTTATCTCCGTTTGAAAAACATTGTATTGGGATATACTTTGCCCGCTTCCGTATATAAGAAACTGAATAATGCAATAAGTAACGTGCGTATTTATGTTTCGGGAGCTGATTTGTGGGAAATGACAAATATTAATGATGGATGGGATCCGGAGGCTACTCGTACAGTGAAAGGCGGAAAAGAACGTTATCCGTTTAACAGAACATTTACAGTAGGTTTGAATGCAACTTTTTAAAAAAATACTATTATGAAATTAACAAAACTTCATAGCATATTAATTCTCTCGGCAGGGCTTACTTTACAGTCATGCCTGGACATAGATCCCAAGGATCAACTTTCTGAAACGAATTATTGGAGAAATACGGAACAGTTTACACTGTTTGCCAGCCAGTTCTACGGATGGACACATAATTTTAAAGATATCATAGGGGACGGTTTTCATAGCGACCTTCGTTCTGACCTGTTGATGACTTCTACGTTGAGTGCATATAGTAATGGTACAAATACAGTGCCGGCAGAAGACACTAACTATAGAGATACATATAACCGTATTCGACAAGTGAACTTTCTACTGAAGAATGCACAAAATTACTCTTCTCCGGCGGATATAAAAGTTCCGGTAGCAGAAGCTAAGTTTTTCAGAGCTTACTTGTTTTTTGATTTGGTACAAATTTATGGAGATGCTATTATAGTAAAAGAGCCTTTGGATATTGACTCTCCTGAATTGCAACGGGCGCAAAATCCAAGAGGGGAAGTGATTGACTTTGTTATTCAGGACTTGAAAGATGCTATAAAAGACTTGCCACCTTATAAATCTATCACAGGGGCTGATGCAGGGCGTGTTTCAGCAGAAGCCGCAGAGGCATTTTTATCCAGAGTTGCCCTTTATGAAGGTACTTGGCAGAAATTCAGAGAAAACGAGGCTAGGGCGAAAGAACTTCTGGGGATAGCGGCAAATGCTGCGGAGAATGTCATAAATGGCGGAGCATTTTCTTTGTTTCAGCCGGAAAAACTGGGTATTTATGCTTATAAGTACTTGTTTATACTAGAGAATGATAAATCAAATCCTGAATCAATTACTAAAAGTGGTAATACGGAATATATTTTCTCCAGAAGATATGATGAGATTCTCAATCCGATAGGATTCAATATTTCAGAAGGTTTTCTTAATAAGGCAGTGTTTATGACCCGTAAAATGGCAAATATGTATTTGACTGCCGAAGGATTGCCGATTGACCCTACTAATGCGGCAATGTATGCTACCATGACATCAGAATATGAGAATCGTGATAACCGTATGCAGAATATTATGATGATAGCCGGACGCCCTTATTGGGGAAATAGTAAAGGACGAGTTTCCTGGAAAGACGATGCTGAAGATTTGGCTTTGGCTTTATATCAGTCTTTCGACCCGAAATCCAGAAGTGGGTATTTTTTCCGGAAGTGGGCTACAGAGCGAAAAGTTGCCAGTACCAAAGAGGGGTATGATTTTCCGATTATCCGTTATGCGGAAGTTTTGTTGAATTATGCAGAAGCTTTGTTTGAGTTGAATGCGGATATAGGAGGAAACATTACGGGCGATGAGAAAAAAATTGCTAATGGATTAGCAAAACTGAATTTGGTTCGTAAACGTGTGAATCCGGAAATGAGTGATTTAACGATTGAATTTGCTCGACAGAAAGGGCTGAATCTTCGGACGGAGATTCGCAGGGAACGTACGATAGAACTGTTCCATGAAGGTTTCCGAATGGATGACTTGAAACGTTGGAATACAGCTGTTAATGAAATGAACCAGAATATGCTGGGCGTGAAATGGAAAGGTACGGAATTTGAAAAAGTTTGGATTGATAAAACGATAATTACGGATGCCGAAGGTTGTATCATTATGGAAAATGGCAGACAATGGGCTAATCGGAATTATTTGTATCCGTTGCCTACCGATCAATTGAAACTCAATACTAATTTGAAACAGAATCCGGGTTGGGAATAAAGTATGTTGAAATATAAATAGATTGATTATGAAATATAATAGTTTACAAATAAAAAATGTATTGTGGTCTTTGCTGATACTGGGACTGTCTGCAACATTTGGAGCATGCAGTGAGGATAAGACATACGAACCCTTGGGGGAAGCCGCTATTTTGACTGAAGTCAAGTTGAATGTGACAGATCCATTGAGACTTTTGGTCGGTACAGATTCGTTGATTTCTTATTCGTTGTCTCCGGATTATGCGACGACTAAAGAATTGGTATGGACATCAGATGATGAAGAGATTGCATCGGTAGACGCTGAAGGATGTATCATTGCCCATAAGGTGGGAGAGACGAATATAAGGGTACAGTCTAAAGTGGGCTACGTGGCTATGGCTATCTTAAAACTTCAGGTGATTTCTGAAATTATTAAAGTGACTGATATTACTGTTACTCCTGAAAATCCAGAAGTTTTTGCTACTGCTAATTTACAGTTGCAGGCAACGGTTTCACCGGCAACAGCCACATATCCGGCTGTTAAATGGACAAGCGAAACTCCGGATATCGCATCGGTATCAGAAAATGGAGTAGTGACAGGAATCGCAAACGGAAATGAAGAAGCTACTGCAAGGATTAGGGTTTCTGCAACAGATGGAAGTAAAGTGACAAAAGTGATTGAAGTAAAGGTGAAACCTATTATTCCGGTAGAGGCGATAGAGTTTGTCGGTGAAGAACCGGAACTGGCGTTGAACGAAATAACAAAACTAGCGTATACTATTACTCCGGCGAATGCAACAGTAGAATCATTGTCCTGGACTAGTAGTGATGAGGCTGTTGTGTCGGTTACTAATGAGGGAATCGTTACAGCTCATGCTTATGGTGAAGCCGAAATTACTGCTGCTACATCTGATGGAACTAAAACTGCAAAGATGAAAGTTTCTGTAGTAAAAGGAAGGATTAATGATTATGGTGAAGCGCTTTTAGCTTATTCGACAATGCGTGGCGGTACTACAAAAATGGATGATGGCAAGTTGGTGGTAACGTATAAAGCTGCTACAAATCGGGAAGACTTGAATCGCGGAGGAACTTATTTCAATGCAACTAAATATCCTATATTGGCAGTCAAAGCAGGTTGTGAAGTCATGAATAGCTTCTGGCATAATATAGATTTGGTTCAAGGTGGTAAATATTATTCTTATAAGGACAACAAATATAAAACTTTCATAAACACTAAGGATGGTAATCGTATATGCTATGTAAACTTATCAATTCCTGGTGATGATAATACTGGAGGTTATTTCAGCTCTGGAGAAAAATATGCGGATAGATTCATTATTAACAGTGGAGAAAACGCCTCAAAAACAGCATCCTATGATATTTATTGGGTGAAAACATTTAAATCGGTAGAAGAATTGGAAGCTTATATTGCTAGTGAAGAAACAGAATAAAAGGATAATGATTATGAAAAATATATTTATTTATACCATATTGTGTGTGTTGGCAACTATCAATATTAGTTGCTCAACGGAATTTACGGAAGAAAAATCTTCGGATATTGATAGCTGGCCTTCGTCTCCTACATATGTATTCACTCACCCCTGTATGTTACATACCGATGCGGATTTTGAATATGTACGTCAGAAAGCGATGGTAGATCAAAAGGAACCTTGGTTGATGGGGTATGAGAAATTGAAGACCAGCAAGAGGGCCCAAAAAACATATCTACCCAATCCTAAGGCAGAAATAAAAAGAGGAGGCGGCCCGAATGATTCCTACATTATAAGCACAGATGGTGCAGCTGCCTACCAATTGGCTTTAATGTGGAAGATGACTAACGATAAGGATTATGCAGACGCATCTATCCGGATCATGAATGAATGGGCGAAAATATGTAAGTCTATTACTGGTAGCGAAGCGATATTGGTGGCTGGGTTCACTGGTTATCAATATGCGAATGCAGCCGAAATAATGCGTGATTATGAAGGTTGGAATAAGGATGATTTTGAGAAGTTCAAGCAATGGTTGGTGGATGTGATATATCCCATTTGCTATACTTTCTTGGCTGATCATAATGGCGCTACGGCTGATCAGGCATGGATGAGTTGGGATCTTCCTGCTATGGTAACGATTTTGGCAATCGGCATCTTGTGTGACGATTCGGATAAGGTAAATATCGCATTAAACTATTTTTATAATGGTTCGGGAGCCGGCTGTATCAAGAATTCGGTGGTTGCCAGACATAAGGATCCTGATGGAAATGTGGAGACTTTTGCACAAAGTCAGGAAATGGGACGTGACCAAGGGCACTCTACCTTAAACCCGCCATTCCATGCGTATTTTTGTCAGATGGCTCTGAATGCCATTGGAGTTGATTTGTTTGATTATGATAATCACGTGATTCTTGACTTATGTGAGTATACGGCAAAATATAATTTGGTGAAAGGGCAGATTCCGCAGATGCCATATACACCTTATTATTCAGGAAAAGAAGGTTGGCATAATGTAATTGATCCGGATGGACAAGGTCGGGCACGTGTAGGATGGGAACTGATTTATAACCATTATAAACTGAAAGGGGATAATCCTTATTATTCAAGAGCATTCGCCCGCTCTATGCGTCCGGAAGGTGGTGGAGCCCGTGAGGGAGTCGAAGCTGATGATTTGGGATTTGGAACTTTGATGTATACAAGAGAACCGATTGAACCGGGAGAAGATCAGGAAGCTGTTCCTGCCAGAACACAGTAATTAAATAATGTTTGTGCCAAAAATTCCTGTAATAATCGAATTTTTGGCACATCATTATATTGGAAATATATTTAATCTTAATTGATTTTATGATAGGTATTAAGCAAATAATATGCTTGTGTATATTGGGAATATTGACTATTTCCTGTCGTTCTACACAGCGTTCAAAGGAAGAGATTGTCATTAACTTGCAGGAGAGGGGGGCAACTATCTCCCCGTCCATGTATGGTGTTTTCTTTGAAGAAATAAATCATGCAGGAGACGGAGGCTTGTATGCCGAGTTGGTACAGAACCGTAGCTTTGAAGAGAAAGAGATGCCGGCCGGCTTTCATGCGGAAGGCAATAAATTGCTTCCTAAAGCGGTGAAGTATCATCTGACAGGAGAAGTCCGTGAACGTTCTTATCGATGGAGCACAGACGAAGTACCTGCATGGACTTTACAGGGAAAGGATTCTTTGGCTGCACAGATGAAAGTGACTAAAGAGAATTCTAAGTTTGCTTCCGCACCGAACAATCTTAAAGTTGTAATCAGGGATGCTTCCCAACCGGTACAGTTATTGAATGAAGGATATTGGGGGATGAATTTTGTGGAAGGTGAAAGATATATTTTGCGTACAATCATCCGTACCTCTTCCGATTACAAAGGAAAAGTGACTGTCCGGCTGCTTTCTTCCGAAGGTAAAATACTCTCTTCCGAAACACTGGATATTATACATGGCGGAGAATGGAATGATGTGAAGAAAACTCTGACTGCGGTAGGTCATGACTCCAAAGGCAGGCTGGCACTTGAGTTTGATTCACCCGGAACGGTTTGGGTAGACTATGTTTCCCTTTTTCCGGAAAATACGTTCAATAATCGTCCCAATGGTTTACGTCGGGATGTAGCAGAAATGTTGGTCGGTTTGAAGCCTGCCTTTTTCCGTTGGCCTGGTGGGTGTGTAGTAGAGGGGATCACTCTCGACAACCGCTTTGAATGGAAGAAGACGTTGGGTGACCCGGCTGCTCGCCCCGGAGAATATAGTACATGGGGATATCGCTGTTCCTACGGTTTCGGTTATTATGAAATGTTACAGTTCTGTGAGGATATCGGTGCAAAGGCAATGTTTGTTTGCAATGTCGGATTAGGCTGCCAGTTCCGTATGGGGGATGCTTGCGGAGAGCACGACATTGATTTCTATATTGATGATTGTCTGGATGCCATTGAGTATGCTCTAGGGGATGAAAGTACCGAGTGGGGGGCACGCCGTGTCGCTGATGGGCATCCTGCTCCATTTCCTTTGCAGTATGTGGAAATAGGCAATGAGAACTGGGGAGCTGAATATGACCGTCGTTTTGATATTTTTTATAAGACAATCAAAGAGAAGTATCCTCAATTGACACTGATTTATAATGAAATGCCTCAACGTGACGGAGCCTCACAGATAACGAAAACTGATATGATAGACCCTCACTGGTATGTTGACCCGTATTTTTTCTTCCGTAACACTACTCTGTTTGATAGTTATGAGCGCGGTAAATACGAGGTTTATGTAGGTGAATACGCTTGCAATCGTAGTGTCGGTGCGGGTAATATGCTTGGTGCTTTGTCCGAAGCCGCTTTTATCGGTGGGATGGAACGCAACGGTGACTTGGTGACAATGGCTTCTTATGCCCCTCTGTTCGAGCACCGTCATGACCGTAGCTGGCAGACAAATCTGATTTGGATTGACACTGACCAGGTGCTGGGACGAAGTTCCTATTATGTTCAGAAAATGGCAGCAGAGAATCGTACGACTTATAATGTAAAGAGCAATATCACGATGCACGAGGTGGCTCCGGATTTGTTTGATAAAGGTTACTTGGGTTTCGGTGCCCGTTCGGCAACTATTGAATTTAAGGATATAAAAGTAACGCAGAATGGCGTGTCTTCTGTTCCGGATATGAGTGGTTTTGCTCTTCAGAAAGGAGAGTGGAGTTCAGACGCAGCTTCCGGCTGTCTGTCGGTAGCCAAAGGAGAACAACTCTTGTTGAAGGATACTTATGCAGGGGATTATACGCTGACTTGCAAAGTCCGTAAGACGGGAGGTGAACAGGGATTTCAGTTCTTTGTCGGTATGTCTGCTGACGGCAAGACCGGATATCGTTATAATATCGGCATGTGGAGCACGAATGACCGTGCGGAACTGTTACGTTTGGAGAATGGGCATGAAAGAGGTGTCTTGACCGAACATTCCGGCAAGGTGATAGAAATGAACAAATGGTATGATGTGAAGATTGTTGTGTCTCCTATGAAGAGCGAGTTTTATATCGACGGCAAGATGATTCTATCGTATGTTTCTCAGCCGATGCCTCTTCAGTTTATTCATTCGGGTTATGATGAAGACAATGGAGAACTGATTGTGAAGGTCGTGAATGCTGCTGATTCTGTTTATTCTACTACTATTCGTGTAGACGGTGCTGAAGAAATAGCCAAATCCGGGAAAATTATATCTCTGATCGCAAGTAGTGCTAAGGATGAAAATTCTTATGAAGAGCCTCGGAAGATTTATCCTCATGAGAGCGATTATGGCGGTTTCGGAAAGAAGTTTGATTTTGATTTTCCACCATTTTCATATACAGTGTTAAGGATAAAAGCGAAAATAAAATAGAAAATGAGAAAAGTTTAAATCAAGATAATAATGAAGTTAAAGATTATAATTGCAGTTTCTACGATTGCATGGGCAGGCATGTCTGTTGCTTCAGCTCAAAAGGTAACAATGTATTCCACTACTTCCACTGACCGTTGGACGGAAAAAAAGTATTCTTTGGATAAGTCTTCCATAGCGCAGGTCGATGTTTGTGTTTATCCGGACAGTCTGTTGCAAGATGTTGTAGGCTTTGGTGGAACGTTTAATGAATTGGGTTGGGATGCTTTACAACATTTACCTCAGGCAGAACGTGACAAGGTAATGGCATCTTTATTCTCAAAGGAGGGTGTTTGTTTTGCTTTAGGACGTACGCCTATTGCCGCCAGCGACTATGCTATGGGATATTATTCTTACAATGATGTGAAAGATGACTATACAATGCGCAATTTCTGCATTGACCGTGACCGATATATCCTTATTCCTTATATAAAAGCGGCTTTAAAGTTGCGTCCGGATTTGAGAATGTGGGCGTCTCCCTGGACGCCGCCTGCATGGATGAAGGTTAATGAGCATTATTCGCAGAAAAGTGCCGGAATTGAAAAAACAGATATTGGGCATAATCGTCTTGACCCTAATCGTAATGTTTTGGGAAATGTGACAGGGTTTAAAATGCAGCAAGGCTATCTTCAGGCATATGCAATTTATTTTTCCAAATACGTACAAGCATATAAATAAAATGGCATAAACATTCAGACGGTTATGCCGCAGAATGAGATAGCCTGGACTCCTTGTTGGCCTTCATGCACCTGGCGTCCGGAAGATTTGGCTATTTTTGTTAATCAGTATCTTGCTCCTCAATTTGAGAAGGATTCTATTAATACTGAAATTTGGGTAGGAACGGTGAACTATCCGAATCCTGATTATGTACGTACTTTCTTTAAACAGAAAGGTTCACGGCAATCCGTAAAAGGGGTTGGTGTGCAGTGGACGGGTATGAAGGTCTTGCCTGCTATACATAAAGAATATCCGGACTATTGTTATATGCAAACAGAGAATATGTGTGGTAATGCAGAAAATGATTGGTCATCTTTAGAGAATACTTGGAAGGCAATAGTCCATTGTTTTAATAATGGCGTTAGTTCTTACATGTATTGGAATATGGTATTGAACGAAACCTGTAAAAGCTGGTGGGACTGGGCTCAAAATACGCTTGTTATCGTAGACAGAAATACCGGGCAGGTACGCTATACGGATGAATATTATTTGATGAAGCATCTTTCTCATTTTGTTCAGCCGGGCAGCCGTCTGTTGAAAGTGTCGGATGATAAGAATACGCTTGCTTTCCGTTCGCATGACGGTAAAATAGTGGTTGTGGCTTACAATCCGAAAGAAGAGGAGCGTCCTTACAGTTTTAAAGTGGGTGAAAAGAATGTACGTGTCACATTAAAGGGTAAATCCATCAATACACTTGTCTTTTAACAGGTTAATAGGTAAGACTGAATAAAGTACAATAGGTATAAAATAAAAGTATCCAAACGTTTTTCCCGGGTTTGATGATTCATTCATCCTTAAGGAAAGAGCGTTTGGATACTTTTATTATGTGATGAACCCGGAATGAATGGAAGAATTTAACGTAAGCATGAAGACGTTTTTGATAAAAACTGCAGCTCAAATACTCGACATATAAAAATAAAAATTAATTTTGCTACCGTAAACACTAGTTCATACTATGAAATTACGGATAGCAACTCTTATTTTATTACTTTTAATTTTTGCAATGAATGAGGCTTTGGGTAAAAGTGTCATTCCAACTTCCTTTTATAATATCACTACTGCAGAGGGGTTGCCCAGTAATACGGTCGGAGCAATAAAGAAGGATTCTACCGGATTTATATGGATAGGAACCAAGACCGGGCTATGCCGTTATGACGGTTGTGAGATAAAAACATATCCCTTTCTGGCTGAAGATGATATTTGGACGATAGAAGAATTAGACAACGAGATTTTGCTGATAGGTACACGCACCTGTGTGAAGTCCTTTAATAGACGGACAAGTCAGGTCGAGATTTTGAATATACCTTCTGCAATAGTAAAATCAATCAAGAAGATAGACCGGAATAGTTTCTTGGTGGGAACTGACAGTGGTTTGTACATTGTCGAGGACGGTCGTCCCCAAAGAATCTTTTTTGAAACGGGGCTTTCACCTTCTAATCATGTAACTTCTATTATTCGGGAGAACGATTCCATTTTTTGGCTTTCAACAGCCAATGGACTAGGAAGAATGAATTTGAAGACCCGACAGACTTCTATTTACCGGATGGAAGAAGGCATCACGAATAGTAATAACTTTATCTGTCTGGCTAAAGGTATCAATCATATCTATTTAGGTAGTTTTAATAAAGGTGTTTTTTGTTTTAATCTCCAAAAAAGGACTTTCACCCCGGTGAAAGGTTTTGAGCATAATTTGGTGATGACAATGGATTATCACGATGGCCTGTTGTGCGTAGGGACGAACGGAAAGGGCATGAAAGTTCTATCTTTGGCGGACGGACATATGGAAAACTTTTCTTATAAGGAAAAAAAACGTTATTCAATAGGTTGTAATACTATTACTTCATTTTTGTATGATAAGGGTATTTGGTGGATTGGTACTCAATTCGGAGGATTAAATTATACGCCATTAGTCGGAGAAAAGTTCTCTTATTATGATTGGAAGGATTTCTACTCTACAGATTATAATATCCGGAGTTTTTGTCAGTTAAAGAGTGGCAATAAATTGATAGGAACACGTACCGGTCTTTTTTATATATCAGAAAAAGAAAATAGAATTAAGAAATTCATATCCGAAGATGAATCTTCTTCGTTGCGGTCGGATATTATTTTGTGTATAAAAGAGCTGAGTAATAATTCTATTTTGATTAGTACTTATGGAGGAGGGGTTTATCTTTTTGATGAAAACTCGTTAACCTTAAAAGATTTCTCCAAAGAAGAACCTCTTTTATATGGCTGTTTCTTTCAGTTTGCTGAAGACCAGGAAGGTAATTTATGGTTTGCTTCAACCGATGGCGTATATCGGTGTTCCATGCAAGGCAAGTTATTGAAAAAGTACGATATATCTAATTCCGGATTGACTAATAATTCGGTTTACTATGTGTATCCCGATTCTATCGGCAGATTATGGATAGGTACAAACATCGGATTATTTTTGATGGATATTGAAACCGGGAAGATTCGTTTTGACTGTTTTGATTCTTCTATAAAGTCGGAGATAATATATATAATGAGCGATTCAAAAAAGAATTTCTGGATTTGTTCGGATAACGGATTGTACAAGATAAATCAGGATTTGACTATTAATAAGCATTATACCAAAAAAGATATACTGCCTGATAATGCAGTCATGAATATTTTGGAGGATAAGAAGGGAAATTATTGGATTACTACAATGAAGGAGATTGTCAGATTCGACTCGGAAGAAAACATTCATTATACTTATCGTCGCATGGATGGCTTGATTGGGACTGACTTTAATAATAGTATCTGCCGGTCGGATTCAGGCATCATTTGGTGGGCGAATGAAGGTGGATTGATTTATACTTCCGAGAATGACAGGGATGTAAATACAAAGATTATAAAACATCCTATTGTCAGCTCCTTTCTGATTGATGGGGTAGAATATGATCCTACTTACCATAATCAGTCGGAAGCAATTGTAGTATATAAAGATAATACACTTTGCTTTAAATTGTCTAATTTGGATTATTCTCTTCCTTATGCCAATTATTATGAATATAAATTGGACGGGTATGATAAAGACTGGGTGAAGCAGACCGGGGTGAATGAAGTGATTTACCGTAATTTGCCTTCAGGAAAGTATATTTTTAAGATAAGAGCGTCTGAAAGCAGCGAACCTGCGCAGCAATGGGTTGTTTCAGTTCATAAGTCTTATTTTACATTGGCAATGATTCTTCTGGTAGTTGTTATAATTGCTGTGCTGCTGGTTTATTTTTATGGTAAAATCCGAAGCCTGCAAAAGCGGATGAAAGAGGAACGTTTGATCTTGGGTACTGTTGTTCAGCGGCAAAATGGTGCAAAGGAAATGCAGTCATCGCTTCCGGAAGAAAAGGTGGGTGATATTATGGACGAGTTGTTGGCCTATATGGATCGCGACAAGCCTTATTTGAATGCAAAGCTTAGTATTAATGAGGTCGCTTCTCAATTAGGGTGTACTGAGATGGAGCTTTCCCAACTATTAAACAGCCATATGAAAGTCAATTTTGCAAATTTCATCAATGTCTATCGTGTGAAAGAAATAAAGCTTCGCCTCAATCAGGAAAACCTTTCCAAATATACATTGAAAGCTTTGTCTGAACAATGTGGATTTAATTCAAAAACTACTTTTTACCGTGTATTTAAAAATGTGTCGGGCATGACTCCTATGGAATACTGCAAGAAACTTAATTTAGTAATAGATGAGAATAGGGAATGAATGCATTCCCATTTTTTTTGGCACTTATTTTAATGGTGGTAATTGGTTGATAAATAAATGTTTATGCCTTTAATGGGATTTCCAATTTACTTGGGATAAAAGAGCGCTTTTATTGTTTGCGTACAGACAAAAATGTATCTAGTTTTGTGTCAAACAAGGATGAATGACAAAAAAGAGTGATATGCAGACTATGGAAGCTAATATAAACCGATTGTTGACTGAGACTTATATATCTTTATGTCCTGTAGTCATTAACTATTTATATAATAAGACCGGTGATTATGAGCTGGCCAAAGACTTGAGTCAGGACGTATTTCTGCGCCTTATGGATTATAAGCAAATGCTTCGTGAGGATACAATAAGAAGTATGGTATTCATTGTGGCTCGTAACTTGCTTTATGATTATCTGCGACGTTATTATAAAAGGCAGGAAGTTACGGCATATTACTATGATCATACTGTGGCTATCACAGATGAAACGGAAAGCAATGTTATAGCTAACGATATTTCGGCACTCGAAAAATTCAAGCTATATCAACTGTCTCCACAGCGTCGTATCGTCTATCTGATGAATCGTTTTCAAAATAAAACAGTACCTGAGATTTCCGAGGAACTTAGTCTATCCCGTCGTACAGTGGAGAATCATTTGCAGGCGGGGCGCAATGAAGTGCGCGAGTATATCCGGCAATGTATTTGAATATTAAACAACAACAATTTAATTGTTAATTTTAAACTATAGAAGTATGAAGAATGATTTCTTTAAAGTTTCACCAAGGAGAACTTTATTCTCCGCTATCGTGGCTTCGACATTCTTGTTCAGTTACTCTGTACCGGCATGGGCTGACATGTCGGAGGTAAATGTCATTATGCAGGCAGTAAAGGTGAGTGGAAAAGTTGTGGATGTAAATGGAGAGCCGATTATCGGTGCTAATGTCAAACTAAAAGGTTCTACAAATGGTACTATAACAGACGTCGATGGAAATTTTACCTTGAATGATGTGACAGGTGGTACGCTTGTTGTCTCTTTTATCGGCTATAAAACTCTGGAAGTTCCTGTAAAAGGAAAAACATTCCCGAAAATCGTATTGCATGAAGATACTGAAATGCTGGACGAGGTCGTGGTAGTGGGATACGGTACAATGAAAAAGGAAAGTCTGACCGGTTCCGTTGCAGTGGTAGATCAGAAGATATTTAAGGATAAAGGTACGGTTTCCAATCCCCTTCAGGCTATACAGGGACAGGTTCCGGGCGTACTGATCAGACGTTCATCTGCTGCTCCGGGTGAGGAAAGTTGGAATGCTTCCATTCGTGGAGCTGTTTCAAAGAATACTTCCGAACCGCTTGTCATTATTGACGGGGTACCGGCAGAGAGTATTGGTGTAATGGCTCATCTTAGTGCTTCGGATATTGAATCTATTAACTTCTTGAAAGACGCTTCGGCTGCTATTTATGGTTCAAGGGCTGCCGGAGGAGTGATCCTGGTTACAACCAAACGTCCTAATGCTGGGAAGGCCAAGATAGAATATAGCGGTTCGTATACCCGGAAGATTGTGGGATTGCAACCTAAATTAATGGGTTATGATGCATGGACAGATGCAGTAATACAGGCAGTGTCAAATAACCCGGAATCCACTAATACTGCTTGGATAAAATATGCTACTATGGCAAAGAACCTGAAGGGGCAATATCTGGATTTGGTAAATGGTACGAATCCTGCCGAACCGATGCCCGGTTATTTCCCGGGAGTGCCCGACCTGACTTTTATGGATACCGATTGGAATGATGTAATGTGGGGAGGAGCTAATTCGACTCAACATGATTTGAGTATTTCCGGAGGTTCCGAGAAAATGAATTATCGTCTCTCTTTGGGGTATTTGTATGATGGAAGTACATTGAAGTGGGGTAATAACTCTAATGAACTTTACAATCTCCGTCTGACTAATAACTTTAAAGTAACCGACCGGTTCAGTATCACTTCCGTGATTGCGGCAAGCCGCCGTAACCAGGTAGCTCCCACGATGTTGAGTGCAGTTGTCTCTGAAATGCCGCTTCGTCCGGGATTCCCTACTGAAACAATCGACGGAAAGCCTTATCAGTGGGGTTCGGAATATACACCCAATTGGCTGGCTGAATTGGGAGGAGATAATAAACTGTTGGTTACTGATTTGAATATCAATGAGACCTTTAAATTCGAATTGATGAAAGATTTGAATCTGAATGTTTCGTTAGGTTATGCAACCAATGACGCTACTAGGGATGAACAGTATTTATCAATTGACTGGTACACCTACAACGGCACTAAGTTGAATACGGATTCAAGTCCGCATCCCACCCAGGCCGAGAGCTATTATATGAAAAGTTCGGCAAAGACAGATACTTATACGGCAGTAGCTTATTTGAACTATGCGAAAACGTGGAAAGATGTTCATAATTTCACTGCTATGGCGGGTGTGCAATATGATCGTAAAGCTTATCAATACAGTGCGACGAAATCGAAAGACATTCAGTCTTCACTGGAAGTATTGAATGGTAGCGGAGAAGTGTTGATTAATAAGGTGGAAAGATGGGAAGAAGCTTTGATGTCTTATTACTCTCGTCTTAACTACAACTATAAGTCAAAGTATCTTGTAGAGGGTAATGCGCGTTATGACGGCTCATCTAAGTTCCAGCCTCAAAATCGTTGGAGTTTCTTTTACGGATTTTCTGGTGGTTGGAGAATTACTGAAGAACCTTTCATGGCAAACATAAAGAATGTACTGAATGAAATGAAGTTGAAGGTATCTTATGGAGAAGTAGGTAATCAAAGCGGTATCGGACGTTTCGATGGGATTCAACTCTTAAATTACAAATCGGGTAGCGGTGCTTATATAGGTGACGGACGTATTTCCTATGTCGAAGCCGGTGCGTTGGTCAGCAAAGATAGAACGTGGGAACGTATTCATAGTTACAATGCCGGATTGGATTTCCAGTTTTTGGATGGCCGTCTTGCCGGTAGTATTGATTTCTATATGAAGAAGAACAATAATATGCTGGTCGAACGTCTTTATTCTGCTGTATTGGGAGGTACACCACCGACAGGAAACTATGGAAAGTTTGAAAGTAAGGGATATGACGGTACTATTAATTGGAAAGATAAAATCCGTAATTTCTCCTATCATGTAGGAGCTACTCTTAGCTATATGACGAATGAACTGAAAAGTGGTGGAACAGACTTGATTAAAGCCGGTTATAATTCAACGGTGAACGGCTATCCTTTGAACTCCATATTCGGTTATCAGCGCATCTCTTCTTCCGTCTTCACTCCGGCAAACATCCTTGA
>OGXJ01001772.1_pt1 | contig 15564 bp, 10 predicted proteins | sample 1576231 | NCBI WGS metagenome assembly OGXJ01 (sample SAMEA3541539, study PRJEB24748) | human gut metagenome | biome: human gut; feature: human-associated habitat; material: faeces | place: China | collected 2012
CGCCAGCCGGAACGGCAACCGGCAAAGCAACCGCAAAAAACATTGTGGCGGCAACGAATACCATCGTTGCCGCCACAATGCGTATCAGCATCCTCCAATCACCGGATCGCCATGGCAGACGCCCCCGGACGGTCAGTCGTCTGCCATATCGCGATTTTCATCGCTGCAATCCTACTTATGCAATCGTAGGGCGGTGATTTTCGCGCCGTCATGCGCCGAAGCCGAGATGCGTACGATCGCAGCGTCGTCAGCATTGTCGTTTTCTCCGGTATTCTCAATATTTTCCGCGGTTTCCGCAGTTTCTATGGCATCCGGCAGCGGATACACGTCGATTGCCGTGGGATCGCCGTCGATGCGACGATGCTCGCCACGCTGCAATGGCAGGCCGTCGAGCGTCACTTCATACGCCGCGTTTTCACCGTCGCTTTCCGCGGAATCGGCAATCACCTCGATTTCCAAACGATGCGCCTGACCACGCCCGCGCATCGCATACTGGAATTCGCCACCAGCCAACGCGCGACGCCAATGCAACGTGCCGTCGGCACCCATCATGTCGTTATCGCCCGAATACCGATGATCGACTTCCGATTGCTGCTGACCGCATGCGATGGTGTCGACAACGGTCTGCTCGCTAGCGGCCTGACGCGCATCGATATCGGCCAGTTGCGCGCGCAACGCACACACGTTGCCATCGTCGGCAACCGGCAGATACACGGAATACCGGCAGCCATGCATACTGCTGAACTCATGCATGTCGAACAGCATGGTACGGCCGGAAACGTCCGTCGCGGCAACGGTGAGGCCATGCACGTACGGTCTGGAAACCTGCGCGCACGCCTTGACCGGATTGCCGTTGATGATCGGCATGGATACGAGCGGACGCAACGGACCGGTGGCAATATGACTCATACGGCCGGCGTCCGCGAATTCGCCGTCCATATCGTCGCTATCCGAAGCCAGCGCCATCACCTTCGGCCCCTTCATGAAACTGACCCAAGGCGAACCGTCCGGCATACGCTCGACGGTGATCCGCGGCCGCAACCGCATCACCACTTCCGCAACGCCGTTCCAGCGCAGACGCAACGGCAGATATCCTTCGGGAATATCGTTGGTGCGTGCCGGATCAAGCGTGCAGACGGCGCATGTGGCCTCCATGACGCCGTAATGCTCCGCCCACCACGGACGGCGCAGAAACAGCGTGGTTTCCCGCAAACCACCGGGAGTATCGGGAACATGCTCGGCCGTGGATTCCAATGTGAACGTCACCGTGTAATCGACGCCATCCTCAATGCGAGCGGCGCGCTGCGTGATGCGCAGACCCTGCTCCGGGCAGTCGAAGGTGGAATCGATGTACAGATTGACCAGCAGGCGCGTAGCTTCCGCCTCGGCATTGTTTGAAACGGTATTGCCCGTCTCGGCGGCAGAACTGGCAAAACCAGCAGCAGCCGAATCAGCCGAATCCTGCGCAGCCGGCCGCTGCAGCGCGTAAATCAATCGTCCATATCGGGCGTGATTCTCCAATCCCGAACCGACGCAACACCAGAAGCATTCCTGAGGTGTGGAATAGGCACGATAATGCTGCGATCGCATCGGCGTGAAATACACGAATCCCGGCTGCTTCGGATTAATGGTGGACAGCAGGTGATTTTCCAGCACCCGCTCGTAGAAGTTGATATAGTCGGCGCTGCCGGAACGCAGCCACAGTCGTTCCGCAAGTTTCGACATGTTGTACGAATTGCAGGTTTCCGGGCCTTCTCGCGATTCGATCATGGATGAAAAATCGTCCGTCGGGTGGAAATGCTCGGACACGGAATGCGCGCCGATGCTTACGGAACGGTGATGTACCACGGAATCCCAGAAGGTGTTAGTGGCGGCGTCGGCCTGTTCATCGTTGCAAATCGCGCCCAAACGTTCCCATCCAAGCACTTTGGGAATCTGCGTGTTGGCGTGCATGCCGGTGAGCACATCCTCGCCTTGCGCCAGCGGGTCGAAGATGGCGTGGTCTTTGAAGCGGTCGGCCATCACATGGTAGCGCTCCTCGCCGGTACGCGCGTACAGTTCGGCGAACGATTCGCACATGCCGCCGAATTCGCTCACCAGAATCCTGTCGAAGGTCTCGTCGTCCAGCGGCTCGGCGATACGGCACCACCAATCGGCCAGATCAAGCACGACGGTACGTGCCAGCTGCGAAGTCTGTTCATCGATAGAAGCAAAATCGGCCCATGTATCCAACAAACCGGCGAACGTTTTGTGAACGTTGTACATGGGCACCCATGCGTCGTTCATCGAGAAATTCTGCGATTCAACATCGCCTGCGGCAAGGCGCCCGAACACGGTGCGAGAATCAGGCACACCACCCACATACCCGCGCATCACAGCATCGCCGGCAAACGACTGCTGGCATTCATGCCATGACCGCACCACGGTGGCGGCGCGGTCGATGAACGGTTGCGGATCGTCTGCGACTTGCGCGAATCCGACGCAAGCCGACAGATAATGCCCTGCGATATGGCCGTCAAGCCCCGTTTCCTCCCAATTCGGGTACGACGTTACCGGATTGCCGTCGGCATCGGTCGGCTGCGGCAGTCCCGCCTCCCTGCGGAAGGGATATAGCAGGCGATCGACGTCGAGATCAAGCAGGTACCGCGCGCCGGCCTGCTGCGCGTCAAAATGTTCTCCTGGCAGTAGCCTCACCTGCTGTAGGGGGACCCGTTCGAGAATATGCGAAGTCATATGCGCGCTCCTTTGCGTCGTCTACATACGTGTATCGAATACGTGTACAAACGTTTTTTACGAGAATACAGAACAAGGCCGCCACCGTGGGGAGGAGCCACGCCGACGGCCTTGTTCTATGCACCAAACGGTGCGGTTATCGAAGGAAGGAAAACAAGGTTCAATTATGGATTTTCAATTACGGATTGTTTGATCAGGCGATGAAGTTGGGCTTTACTTCATGCCGGTCATGGCGATGCCTTCGACGAAGCGCTTCTGCACCAAGAAGAAGACCACCAGCAGCGGCAGTGCGGAGATCAGGGCGCCTGCCATCACCACGCCGTACGGGGTGACGGAGGAACCGTGGCCGGTCAGCATTGCGAGGCCTGCGGTGATGGTGCGGGTCTCCGGCTTGGAGGTCATGATCAACGGCCAGAGCAGGTCGTTCCAGTTGCCCATGAAGTTGAACATGCCCACGGTGAGGATTGCCGGCACTGCGTTTGGCAGAACAATCTGCGCGAAGATGCGGAATTCACCTGCTCCGTCGATGCGGGCCGCGTTGTCGAGGTCCTTCGGAATGGAGATGAAGAACTGGCGCAGCAGGAAGATGCCGCCGACGTCGGCCATACGCGGGATGATGATGCCCCAGTAGCTGTTGATGAGGCCCATGTTGGCGAGCAGCTTGTACACCGGGATGAGCAGGGCCATGCCCGGGATCATCATGGTGGCGATCAGCACGCCGAGCAGCAGGCCACGGCCCTTGAAGTTCACACGGGACAGGCCGTAGGCGGCCAGGGAGTCGAAGAACACGGAGATGATGGTCACGGCACCGGCGAAGATGACGGTGTTGAGCATTTCTCGGCCGATCGGCAGGCGTTTGAACAGCGACTGGTAGTTTTCAAGGGTGAACTGGCTCGGAATGAGCTTCGGCGGCCAGGTCTGCGTGATGGCGTTCGGGGTGAACGACACCAGCACGACGATCAGCAGCGGGAAGATCATCAGGATGGTGATGAGGATCAGTGCGAAGTAGCTGAAGCCCAGGCCGATGCGACGCTTGCGGGTCGCCTGCTTGCGAAGACGCTCGTTTTCGGCGTTGATGCGGGCATTCTCTTGCTCTTGTGCGGAAAGAGTCGCGGTGCTCATGCGATTTCCTCCTTCTCATGCTTGTTGTTGGTGTACAGCTGGATGAGGCCCACGATGAGCGTCATGATCAGCAGCACGTACGACAGTGCGGATGCGTAACCGAGCTTGCCGTTGCCGAATGCCTCGGTGTAGATGCGGTACACGATGGTTTCGGTGGCGCGTGCCGGGCCGCCGGAGGTCAGGATGAAGACCTGATCGAAGACCTGGAAGGAACCGATGAGGCCGAAGATGACCACATAGTTGAAAGTTGGGCGCAGCGCCGGAAGGGTGATGTAACGGAACTTCTGCCATGCGGAGGCGCCGTCGAGGGAAGCGGCCTCATACAGTTCGGCGGAGATGCCCTGCAGACCTGCGAGGAAGATGACCATGAAGTAGCCGAAGTTTTTCCACACGGTGATGAAGACGATGGCCGCCATGGCGGTTTCGCGGGTGCCGAGCAGATCGACGTGCGCGATGCCGGTCAGCTGCTGGATCCAGTACGGAACCAGGCCTAGCGACGGGGAGAGGATGAACTGCCATGCGATGGCGGCGACGGTCAGGGAGATGACGAACGGCAGGAACATGCAGGTACGGAAGAATCCGACGAACTTGAGGTCCTTGCGGTTGAGCAGCAGTGCGAACGCGAGTGCGACGATCACGACGATCGGAGCGTAGGCCACTGCGTAGACGAGGGTGTTCTTGACGTCGGTCCAGAAGTCGGCGCTTTGGAACAGCTTGACGTAGTTGTCGAAGCCGACGAACTTGCCGGCGCGGTTGATGCGGTCGGAAGTCAAAGACGTGATGAACGTCTTGATTGCCGGATAGAAAACGAAGATTGCGAGAACGATGAGAGCCGGTGCGGTGAACAGCAGGCCGGTGCGCAGGTTGCGGGCCTGAATCGCCTTCTTGTTCTCCTTGGCCACTGCGGAATGCGCGGATCCTGGGGCGGCAGTTGCTTGTGCCATTATCTCCTCCTTAATGCCACCAGGGATGTGTTTTTAAGACAGCAAAGACCACGTCGCTGGCGTGAGGGCCAGCACCGTGGCCTTTTGCTGGGGTGGTGAGCGGGTCAGGCCCGCTCACTTATGTTGATTGTATGTGAATCCCGCTTCGATCACTCGGCGTACTCGTCGAGATAGCCCTGGATCTGGGATTCAGCGTCGTCCAGCAGACCCTGGATATCGTCGTCGGTACGGGCGGTGTTGGAGGTCAGGGTGTCGACGGAGGCGGCGATGTCGCCGAAGCCGCCCTTGAGGCCTGCGATACCGATGAAGGACTTGCTGGTGTTCTCACCGATCTTGGCGATCAGCGGACGCTCGGAGAGCTCATCGGCGGTGACGGTGGTGTTGTTCGGCGGATAGGCGGAACCGAGGGACCAGGTCACCTGGTTGTCGTGGTTGTTGTAGAACTTGAAGAAGTCGTAGATGCCCTGCTTCTTAGCGGAGTCGCCAACCTGGGAGGTGACCCACCAGTACAGACCGGTGGAGCCGGTGTTGGAACCCTTGGTGCCGTCCGGGTACACATAGGTGCCGTCGCCGTTCGGAACCGGGAACAGGTCGTGGTTGATGCCCTTGTCGGTGGAGGCCTGATCCTCCCACGGTCCGACGATCACCATTGCGGACTGGCCGGATTCGAAGGATTCACGAGCAGCGGTCTCATCCATGCCGGACACGGAGTAGCCGCCCTTGTAGAAGTCACGCATCTTCTCGAGGAAGGCCTTGTTCTCCTTGGTGTTGATGGAGACCTTGCCATCGGTGGTGTAGATGCCGGAGCCGTTGCCCTTCAGGAACGGAGCCCAGCCGAGATCCGGCAAAGCGATGCCGTACTGGGAGCCATCGGACTTGGTGAGCTTCTTAGCGACTTCGAGCAGCTCATCCCAGGTCTGCGGGTAGTCGGCGTCGGTCAGGCCGGCAGCCTTCCACATGTCGGTGTTGTACCACACGGCGGTCGGCGCGTAGCCCATCGGGACGCCGCACTTCTCTTCGGAACCGTCGATGTTGAAGGTGATCTGGTCAACGACGTTCTCGATGTACTCATCGGTGCCGCTGTCCTTGTCGTCATAGAAATCGGTGACGCACTGGAAGGTGCCGTCGATGGACCAGCCTTGGCCGTTGTCGGCGCCGGTGGTCACGAAGTCCGGGCCGTCGCCGGAGGTGACCTTGGTCACCATGGTCTCGCCGATGGTGCTCCACGGCTGCAGCTGGGCGTCGATCTCGTACTTGTCCTGGGACTTGTTGAAGTCGTCGACGATGGACTCGAGGGTCTTGCCATCGGCCTCAGAGAAGCCGTGCCACATCGTGATCTTGACCTTGCCGTCAGCGGTCGTCTCGGCGTCGTTGCTGCTGCCGCCGCAGGCGGACAGGCCGACGGTGGCCATCATGGCCAGGGAGGCCGCGGCCGCGAGAGCCTTGGTGCTCTTCTTGATCTTCATGGATTTCTCCTTTTCCTCTTGGTCTCCCAAGACATTTCCTCCAACCGTTGCAGTGACATTCATCAACAACCTTGTTTGCGATGTCGTTCACGCTTCGTCAGCTGCACTGCCGTTTGCAACGTTGTAATTCTGATTATACAGCTTTTTCCATCGTTGTACAAATCGGAAACACGCCGATGGAAAAGCTGTTTTCTTTATGATCTTCAATTATTCGTTTTGTTGGAATCGCAACGTTTCTTGCGATCACCACAGTCATTTCGCGGCCGGGGTTCCCGCAAGAGCGCCGCCGTCGGCCGGCAACACATCCGTCGTGTCCGGAGTCCACAGATTGTCGGGTTCCGGCACGCCGAAGTCGGGGCCGTTCTCCGTCCACTTGACCACGCCGACACGGGCATGACGATTCGGGTCGAACAGCGGATCGCCCTTGATTTCCGTGTAGTTGCGGCAGTGGTAGATCATCAGGTCTTCGGAATCGTCCTCGGACTTGGTGAACGAGTTGTGGCCGGGGCCGTACTGGCCGTTTTCGGCGCAGGTCTTGAACACCGGCACCGGGCTCTTGGTCCAGGAATCCTTGTTCAGCAGGTCGCTGCCGCGCTCGGCGGTGAGCAGGCCAACGGCATACGGCACACCGGTTCCGGAGGCGGAATACGTGATGTAGATCTTGTTCTCGTGGAACAGGAAGGCCGGACCTTCGTTGACGAGGAAGTCGATGCATTCCCAGTCATATTCCGGCTTGGTGAGCATGACCGGCTCGCTTTCCAGCGTCCACGGGTTTGCCATCTTGGCGATGTACAGGTTGGAATTGCCTTCGATCGCGGGATCTTTCTGAGCCCACACCAGGTACTGCACGCCGTCGATCACCTCGGTGGTGGCGTCGAGCGCGAAGGAGTCGATCGGAGTGACGATCTGGCCCTTCTCCACCCAGTTGTCGGTGGTGGGGTCGTCATCGGTGTTCTCCAGCACAAACATACGATGCGTCGGCAGTCCGGAAGCCTCGAAATCCGTTGCGGCGCCTGCGAAGTAGATGTACCAAGCGCCGTTGATGCGGTGCAGTTCCGGCGCCCAAATATAGATGCTCGCGGGGCCGGATTCATGCTTGCGCCACACCACCGTTTCGGGGGCCTTCTGCAGGTCGTTGATATTCGATGCGTGACGAATGGCGATGCAGTTGTATTCCGGGTCGGAGCCAGTGAAGTAGTACTCGCCGTCAACTTTGAGGACCCAAGGATCTGCGCGCTGAAGCACGATCGGATTGTTGTAAACAGCCATGTCTATTCCTTTTCAATCCGCTGTTCCAGTAATTTACAACGTTGAATATATCACTATTACAACGTTGTAACAAATCGGAGGAACGCACCGCGTGTTTCTCGCATCCGACTCCTCGGAAGAATCGAATCGCAGTACCCGGCAACAGACAATCGCCAGAAAGGGAAAACAAAAACCTCGGCACCGGCAATCCGTAAAAAACCGGACGCAAGCGCCGAGGCACCAATCACTTCCTTCCTTCCAAAAGAAGAAGAAAAAGAAGGAAGGAAGATCACACCACCAAGGAATTCGTGGGCAGCTTGGTGGACTGACGCACCACCAACGACGACGAAACCTTGCGGAACACCTTCTGCTCCGGCTTGAGATCCTTCGACGGCGAAACCCCGTCGATACGATCCTTCAGCAATTTCACCGACAGACGCGCCACCGCCTCAAGACCGGGAGCAATCGACGTCAACGCAGGAGACAAATACTGCGAATCGTCGGAATTATCAAAACCGATCACCGAAATATCTTCGGGAATGCGCAGATTGTGCATCTGGATCGCATGCATCACACCGGAGGCGAGCATGTCGTTCAGCGCGACGACGCCGTCGGGAACCACGCCGGAATCAAGCAGCGCGTTCATCACGCGCACGCCATCGCTACGATGCCACATGCCCGACTCGACCACCAAACGCTCGTCGAATTCGACGCCGACCTCCTCCAACGCCTCAAGGTAGCCCTGATAGCGCAGCGCGGCGGAGCCGACCTTCTCGCCCGGATGCACGCCGACCACGGCCACGCGCTTGCAGCCGGTCTGCAGCAGATACGACGTGGCGCGCTTGGCACCTTCCACGTTTTCCGTGGCGATATGGTCCACCTTGTCGGTGAAGATGCGTTCGCCGACAAGCACCAGCGGGTAGTCCACGTCCAGCTGGTCGACGTCGTCCTGGTCAAGCTCCAGCGGGCTGTAGATCAGGCCGTCGATCATCGTCTGCTGGGAGCCGTGCAACGCCTCAATCTCGCCTTCGCGCGAGTATTGCGTCGGCTCGACGATCACGCGCAGGCCCAGCTTCTTGGCCTCTTCGATGACCAGCGACGAAAGCTGCGCGAAGTACGGCATCTGCAGATCGGGAATGGCGAGGCCGATGATGCCGGTCTGTCCCCTGCGCAGATTGCGCGCGGACACGTTCAGCGTGTAGCCGAGCTCGTCGATGGCCTTGTTGACCTTGTCTCGCGTGGCCTGCGACACGAACTCGTAGTCGTTGACCACATTCGACACCGTTTTGATCGATACGCCGGCCGCCTTCGCGACCTCGCGCATGGTCACCACGTGCTCGCCGTTGGCGCCATTCTGCTTCGGCATGTCAACCCCTTTTCACCAAAAACGTCTCATACATTCGGCCCCAACACCGGCTTTCGCCCCTTGCGGCGCTGAAACCAACGAAGTCAGCCTTCATTGCCGGAAACCACGATTTTCATCGTTATATCAGCATAGTCCGGATTGAGCTCTTCCGCCGCCTGCATGTCCAGTATCGGCATACCCTCCTTGGACCAGTGCACGCGGCGCACCTGGGCGTCGCGGCCGCCATACCGTCCATTCTCGTATTCCGCATTGTGAAATACATAGATGAGATTGCCGTCCTCGTCGTTGGACCACATGCCATGGCCGGTGCCGAGCTGCCATTGCCCGTTGTATACTCCGGATTTCTGCAGTGGATAGTCGAGCTTCGTCCACACGTTCGGATCGGTCAGATCGGCGTCCTGCCCGGCCGGAGCGGTGACCAGACCGGTGGTGTAGTCAATACCGACCAGCGAGCCGGAATAAATCAGGTAGATCGTGCCATCATGCACGATGGCGTTCGGACCTTCGGCGATCATATTGTCCCACGCGAATTCCGGCACAACGACCTGCTTCGGCTCGCAGGTAAGCCGTTCCGGACGGGCCGGATCGAAGCTGGCGATCCAAATGCTGCCGACCTGCTGCCACGCGTAATACCAGCGGCCGGAATCGCTGATGACGGTCATGTCGAGCGAGATACGTTGGATGGGATTGAGCACGCCGCCGGTCGGTGTGAGAATCGGCTTCGGCACCGTCCAGTTTTCGGGTTCGCGCGGATCGAAATCCGTGCCGTCGGAATGCTGCTTGAGCTGCATGATATGGCAGCTGCCCGTCCACATGTCTGGCTTGCCCGCGCGATCGTTGGGCGTGCCGTCTGGATTGGTGGCCGGCCCATCGAAGCATGGCATGAAGAGCACCGACAGTTTTCCATCGATGACATGCAGTTCCGGCGCCCAGAAGCAGCCGGTCATGGCGCGTCCTTCAGCGTTGTAATCACCGCATTTGAGCAGATCGATTTCCTTGGCACGGCCGCCCGCCGCGTCGGAAAGCGCTTCGATGGAGTCGGCGATGCGCAACGGCATATGCGTGGCGCCATCGTTCGGATCGACGCAGTTGCCGTCAGTATCGTCGGTGGCGATGAACATGAACATCGGCTTGCCGTTGAAATTCCAAGCGAACACCGACGGGTCCGCACGCTCCACGGCAAATGGCACCGGGTATACGGTTTGGCGGATGCGGCCGCTCACCGTGCGCGTGTCGCCCGGCTGGAGCTTGCCTTCGGCGGCGTCCTGCGCAATCGCCTCAAGTTCGTCTTTGTTCCAATTCACGGCACGGGTGGCACCGGAACCGTCGCTGTAGACGAGATCGGCGCGGACCTTGGCGAGTGCCTGCACGGCGTCACGGGCCGCTTCCCTGCTTGCCGCCATGTCGATATGCTGCGTCGCCACCGATGTTTCAACGTTGTAAATACGACCGAATCGTTCGATCAGTTTCGACGCTTCTTCTTCAGTGACGGCAATCACGTTGCCAGGAACGGCATTGGGAATATTGCAATCGCAGGAACGGCTTGATTCCGCCGTTACCACAGCTTCCGCAATATCGATCGGCTCGCCGGATTCGGCCGCGGCGACAATATCGGCAACGGTCGCGACATACGATTTGCCGTCGTTCGACGTCCAGGAAATCACATAACGGGAGGCGTCCGCGTCGAATGCGACAGACGGACGATTGACGCCACCGCCGGTACGCAGCATCACCAGTCCAAGCTGCGTGAAGGAGGTCAGATCGTCGCTGACGGCCAACAGGAACGCCGATTCCTCGGAACCATCCGGCGCTCCTCCACGCTCGGTACGGGTGGCGGCGATTGCGAATCCACCGCCTTTCATGCGGAACAGGTACGGATCCTTCAACGATTTCAACGTGATATCGATGCCGGGCATCACCGCGCCGTACGCAACGGCATCGGTGGCTGGGCGTGGCGTGTCGAAGCGCGGCCGAGGCCCTGAAGAAAAACAGCGGCTGCGGCGTGAGCCTCGGCGGTGGCGGCCTGAATGGGTACGCCGGCGGCGAAGAAGATGCCGTAATTCTCGTTCAACGGCTTCCATTCCGCGGTTTCGCTCGCACGCAACGCCAGATGCATGCTGTAGGCGATGTCTTCATTATTCGCCTCTTCACGGCCGGTAGCTTCGCGCGTGTAGCACAGCAATTCGTAGGAACTCGACATCGAGAAACCCCTTATGATTCGACTTTTCTTTACAACGTTGTATACTATACAAGAAATTACATCGTTGTACAAATCAATGTCATCCGCAAGGAAGGGGAAAAATGAAATTCCGTACAACAGCAAAGCAGATCGCGGCAGGCATCATCGCCGCAGCCATGCTGGTCGGAACGCTCGCCGGATGCTCCGGCAATTCGACGAAGCAATCGTCCGCATCGTCGAAAGCCGAAACCAGCACCGCCAGCATCAAGCGCGGCGAATCGCATGATCCCTCCATCGTCAAAGCCAACGGAAAATACTATATTTTCGGCTCACATCGCGCTTGGCTCAAAAGCGACGATCTGATCAACTGGAGCACCTTCACCAACAATCTGAGCACCGACTACGAGAAGATCTTCAAAGACATTTGGAACGGCTGGGCGAAGCAGTCCTCCAATCCTGACGTCAAAGGCAACATGTGGGCACCGGACGTGATCTGGAACGAGACCATGGGCAAGTGGTGCATGTACATGTCGATCAACGGCGCGAACTACCGTTCTGTGATCGTGTTGCTCACCGCCGACGACATCGAAGGCGATTGGACGTACGTTGGCCCGGTGGTCTATTCCGGCTTCGAACGCGTGAACGTGAAGAAGACCGACGTGCCGCAGGTGCTTGGCGAGGATGCCGACATCACCCGTTACACCTCGCAGACCGACACCGGCATCAACGCCATCGACCCGTGCGTGAAAACCGATGACAACGGCGACATGTGGATGACCTTCGGCTCCTGGTTCGGCGGCATGTGGATGTTCAAGCTCGACTCGGCGACCGGCCTGCGCGACTACAACTCCACCTACCCCACCGAAGCGAACAAGTCCGACGCCTACTATGGCGTGAAGCTCGGCGGCGGCTTCGGCAACTCCGGCGAAGGCTCCTACCTGCTGCACGACAACGGCTACTGGTATCTATTCGCCTCCTACGGCGCGCTGCAGCAGACCGGTGGCTACCAGATCCGCATGTTCCGCTCCAAGGACATCACCGGCCCGTACGTTGACGAAGCCGGCAACACCGCGATTTCCACCAAGGCCATCGGCAACAACTGGCAAAGCGACATCGGCGAGCGCCTGATGAGCTCGATCCAGTGGAGCGGCAACGACAACGCGAACATCGAGGTCTCCCAGGGCCACAATTCCGCGTTCGTTGACGACGACGGCACCGCTTACCTCGTGTACCATACCCGTTTCTCCGGTTCCGGCGAAAAGCATGAGGTGCGCGTGCACGAGCTGCTGCCGACCGCCGACGGATGGCTGGTGGCCGCACCGTACGAATACACGGGCACCAAGGCCGACAAGAAGGGCTACAAGACCGCCGACATCGCCGGCGATTACGAGATGGTGACGCACGACAAGTCCAGCTATTTCAAGGGCCCGAAGAAGGTCACCGACAAGACGAGCACCGACTATCGCGGTGTGAACAAGCCCATCAACATCATCCTGAAGGAAGACGGCACCGTGACCGGCGACCAGACGGGCACTTGGGAGGCCGTGGAAGGCACCAACCAGATGACGCTTAAGCTCACCGGCGACGAAGGCGAAGTCACCTACTCCGGTGCGTTCGACAAGCTTCCGCGAGACAAGGACCGCAAGGAAGTCATGACCTTCAGCGCTCTGGGCACAAACAATCTGTGCATTTGGGGGTCGCAGAAGTGAGTGAAAACGGCGCAACAACCGTGAATGCTGCAGTGCAATCGTCTGCAGAACCACTATCTGCGGCACCGGCCATCTCGCCCAACGGCATCGAGCATACGCTTGATGCCGGGCGGGTGGCCGTGCACGATCCCGCAATCGTCGAGGAAAACGGTGTCTACTATCTGTTCGGCACGCATCGTCGGTGCGCGCGCAGCACGGATATGGTGCATTGGGAGCGGTTCGATAACAATCTGAGCCGCGACCCGTACGCGCTGCTCGGCGATATTTGGCAGGCATGGCCGAAACAGGATTCCAATCCCGACCTGCTCGGCAACACGTGGGCGCCCGACGTGATCTGGAACGAGACCATGGGCAAGTGGTGCATGTACCTGTCGGTGAACGGCGACCAGTTCCGCTCGGTGATCGTGCTGTTGACCGCCGACCATGTGGACGGCGACTGGACGTACGTGGGGCCGGTGGTATATTCCGGTTTCGACGAGAGCAACCTGTGGAACACCGACGTGCCGAAAGTGCTGGAACTTGAGCCCAAAACCGATGGCACCGTCGGCTATGACCTGACCCGCTACCTGTCGCTCAAAGACACGCGCATCAACGCCATCGACGCGGCGCCCGCATTGTGCGAGCACGGCGAAATGTGGATGAGTTTCGGTTCATGGTTCGGCGGCATCTGGATGTTCAAGCTCGATCCGGAAACCGGCTTGCGTGATTATTCCGTGCGATACCCGCTGGTCAAGGATTCCTCCGATCCTTATTACGGCGTGAAAGTGGCCGGAGGCTACTGGAATTCCGGCGAAGGATCGTACTTCATTCGTGAAAACGGATGGTGGTATCTGTTCATGTCGTACGGCTGGCTTGGGCGCACCGGCGGATATCAGATTCGTCTGTTCCGTTCAAAATCGCTGCTTGGCCCGTACGTGGACCAGAACGGCAATCCCGCGATTTCGTACGGTGAGATTCCCGACAATCAGGAGCGCGGCACCGGCATTCGATTGACGTCTTCCGTACAGTGGGATGGCGGTCCGGCAGAACTTGCCGATGTCGAAGTCTCGCAGGGGCATAATTCCGCCATTCGTCGGTCGAAGGACGGTCGCATGTTCCTCGTCTACCACACCCGTTTCGCGGAACGCTTTAGCGAGGACGATGATGAAGATTACGAATCTCACGTACGCGAATTACTGCCGACTTCCGACGGCTGGCTGGTTGCGGCACCGTACGAATACCGCGGTTCCGTTGCCGTCGCGCCGACCGGCATTGCCGATATCACAGGCGATTACAACGTTGTACTGCATGATCAGCATACGTTCTTCAACGGCAAGCAAGAGGATGATGGCACGTACGTTGGCATCAATCGTCCGACGCGATATACGTTCCATGAGGACGGGCGGATCACCCGGGGTGAAATCGTAAGTTTCTTCGATACTCCCGACGCGAATCTGCCGAGGTCGACGGACGGGCCGATCACCTGCGGATCGTGGAAACCGCTTTCCGGCGCCGTGAACGGATTCAACTGTTGCGCAAGCGACGCGGAAATCCGATTGGACGACGTGACCTACATTGCACGGTTCGCAACACTCCCCCGCGAGATCGACGGCAAGCCGGTCATGACGTTCTCCGCAATCGGCAACAATGTCTGCATTTGGGGATCGCAATCCTGAATTTCCGAGTTTCCGAATAATCCGGAAAAACTGGAAAATCCGGAAACTCGGGAATCCTATGAAATCAAAAAGCAAAGGGCTTGTGACGTACTCGCAAGTACATCACAAGCCCTTCAGCTACGAGAACCGAAAACCCGCGGAAATCAGCGCTCGGAACGGTTGATGGCCGAAATAATGGCCTTCAGCGAGCTGGTGACGATGGACGTGTCAATGCCGACGCCCCACACGATCCGCGGATCCTCTTCCTCACCGATCTGGCATTCCACGTAGGAGGCGGCCATGGCGTCGGTGCCGACGGACATGGTGTGCTCCACGTAATCCATCACGGAAGCCTCGATGCCGAAGTTGCTCAGCGCGTTCAGGAAAGCGGCAAGCGGGCCGTTGCCCATGCCGGAAACCTCACGCTCCACCGGCTCATCAACGCCGACGTTCACGCCACGGTCAAGAATCCTGGCCTTCAGCACGGTATCGGAACCATCTTCACCGGACGACACCGACACCTTCAGCAGCTTCAGACGGCCCCACTGCTCGAGGGAGTCGTCCTTGCTGTCGCCGACCACGGCACCAGCCGCAGTAGCGCCGGACTCTTCGACCGGCAGATACTCGTCCTTGAACAGACGCCAAATATCCTCGTCCTTGACTTCCTTCTTGGTCTCATCGGCGTACGCCTGCACAACCTTGTCGAACTCGACCTGCAGACGCTTCGGCAGATCAAGATTGTGGTTGGTCTTCAGCAGGTAGGCCATGCCGCCCTTGCCGGACTGGGAGTTCACGCGGATGATGGCCTCGTACGTGCGGCCGATATCCTTCGGATCGATCGGCAGATATGGAACCGTCCATTTGTCACATTTCTTCTCATCTCTCCATGCCATACCTTTTGCGATCGCGTCTTGATGAGATCCGGAAAAAGCCGTAAATACAAGTTCTCCTGCATAAGGCTGTCTTGGAGAGACATGCATACGCGTCACTCGTTCATACACTTCACATATATCACTCATATTTGAAAAATCTAATTCAGGATCTACACCTTGAGAAAACATATTCATTGCCAATGTAATAATATCAACATTTCCGGTTCTTTCTCCATTGCCGAACAATGTTCCTTCAATCCTATCTGCTCCTGCCAAAATACCGAGCTCCGC
>OGXJ01001775.1_pt1 | contig 15558 bp, 10 predicted proteins | sample 1576231 | NCBI WGS metagenome assembly OGXJ01 (sample SAMEA3541539, study PRJEB24748) | human gut metagenome | biome: human gut; feature: human-associated habitat; material: faeces | place: China | collected 2012
GTGTTTAAGTAATTAATAATAGAAAATATATAGTATATATACTACTTTTCGTTTTCTGTCTTAAGCATTACTTAAAGTGCTCTCTAGCTGCAATAAATATAGTATTTTTATGGATAGGATGTAACTTTAGTTCTTGTTTATTTTATTCTTTTTCCTTCTTTTGGATAAAATTTATGAATATGACTCCAAGTTATTCCAACTAGCAATACCAAGCATTTCAGTTTAAAAATCAAGTAGTATACTAGTAATCATACTAATAGGAAAGGAACAGTCTTCATTACAATAGATATTCTAACAATTGTTCTGATTAAACCAAAAAGAAAATAAATGTATATAAGAGCATGTTACGCATGCTTACCCTTCGTTTCATCAGCTTCCTTCACTTTCTTCCCGCCAATAATATTCAGAATAATGTTCATAGCCCCCTTTCCCACGAAAGAAGTACCTACCACGACAACTTTGGGCAAAGACTTCAACGCCTCCTTCACAGCTGCACGCTTTGCTTTTCTTTTAGCTTTGATTCCATTTAATGAATTCATTCCATCAATCAGATAGTTACGCGTCACATAACCGATACGCAAAGTCATCAACGAATTCACGATTCCATCACATATTGAACCGATGACTACACCCGGTATTTTCACATTAGACAGAATGCTCAAAAAGCCGGTATCTCCCGAAACGGTATCACCAATGTCATCCAAATCCACATCGGCTTCGTCAACAGAAGCATCGGAAATGTCAACATCGGAGGCCGCATCCGAAGATTGATCTGCTAATGAGCCGAAGGGAGCAACCGAGCCCATATCTTTAAATACTTCGGATACAACAAATGTCATTAATGAAGTAACCAGAATATTGACATACTGCCGGAACAACTGTTGCCTCGTAGGCCGGAAACCGGAAGCTACAATCACATCCTCTATCATTTTATAATTCATATAAAGCACAGATACCGTGTCCAGCTTTCCATTCTGCGAAATTGCCGTAATCATAAAGACAGATTTCGCCCATTCTATAATACGACGATTAATACCAATGATACGAACCGAATGCATATCTTCTGTACGCGGACCTGAAGTTTCTTTCAGTTCTCCCCCTTCAATACGCAATTTCAGCTCTTCGCTTATGATTTGCACCAGTTCTTCCCTGCTCGTTGCATAACGTTCCAAACCTTCAAGCAATCTCTGCTGATGCAGTTTTCTTAACTCGGGACAGGACTTATCCTTAGGTATATAATTGCAGTTATCCGCCAGTTTGTGTCCAAACGCAACAAGTTGTGCAGTATTCCACTCCCCATCAATAGACAAAGCCGGAATCTGCGGAGCACGATGCACCCGAACGACCGGACGTATAACGACAACATAAAATACAACCAGAATCAAAGTGTAAAAAGCATACTCTGCCCACGCGACATGCGATAAGGAGGCTATTTTCTCACCAATAATAATGATGTTACCCAACAATAATATCACAAAAGAGCCCAAAAACAGGAGTGTGATAATTAATAAATTTCGTTTCATAGGCTTATTCTTATCTTATTGAATCCTTAAAACTCTGAACTTGTGCATTTATTGACCGAAGCAACGCATCCTTCCTGTCAAATTCTTCTTTATCAGACACCAGCGCATTCAGATACATTGTTTTTTGTTGTTCCAAAAAATCAATGATACTTTGTTTGCGTACAGGCACATACTGATCGTAAAGGTCATTAGCCGCCTTATATATACTCTTCCCGACAGTCAGCTGAAGATATCCTTTGATCGTTTTCCCGGTATGCGTATGATCGATTCCGGTGATACATTCCATCGCTTTCCTCAGAAAACTCTGAATTTCCATTGTCGAATAAGTCCCGAACGGATTGGGTATTCCGATATGCGGAACTGTCGGATTATTAATATTCTTCACATCAAAAGCTCCCTGCAAATCAAAATCGACCGCAGGAAAATTTGTCACTTGCGGCACTGAATCAAAAAGTGCACAACCTTTTTGCTTCAGAAAAGTATTCATCTTCTCTATAAAAGCCACATCATCTTTCAAGTTAGAGAGTTTCCGCAAATACTGCCGGACCAAGCTATGTTCATGGGAATCAAGGAATTTACTTTTTATCGCCGCTGACGAATCAGTCATAAACTTTGTGACAAGGCTGCGTGTAGCATCCTTCCCCTTCGCTCCACCAGCAAATGCGGAATTGCATCCGGAATCATAATACTCCCTAACGATTTCAGTAAACTCTTTCAAATCATCATCCATATAGACTTGCACCATTTTTCTAAAATCGCTCCCATCGTAACTAAGTTCACTCGCCTGACGGAGTAACTCGTCAAACGAAGTTGCCGCAGCCTGATATTCTATATCGATTGCTTCCTGTTGACCAATTGATTCTCCGACTAAATTATCCAGTTTTTCCAACTGATTCAGCGTTCTTCCGATTACACTTCTCAGGCGTATATCAGTACTATTGGAGATCACCTTGCCATACAAATCCTTCTCAAATCTCTGAAACTTCGCAGCTTCTTCCTGAAGATCCGCCATTCCCGCATAGCTAGCAGCATCCGCCACTTTTCCCAAGTTCAAACTATATATATTCTCCTTCAACTGGAAGTTACGTCTGCCCATTTCATTCTCGGCAAATTCTACCTGTGCCTTAATTACAGCCTGCTTCTCCTCTTCCGAATGCCAGTAAGCCGCTTCAAACACATTATGCAGAAGACAAACCGGAACTTTCGGATTATTCTCCTGCAGCAACTTCAGAAAACGATTGGAAACCTTCGATATAGCAGAATTTGAACTTTGCACAAATATCACGAAATCTGCCCTTTGAGAGATCGTTTCATAAATAGGATTATCCAAATTCGCATACCCGCCATCCAGCCCGGGCATATCCACCAGAAATATATTATCTTTCAAAAGCTCCCCACCGGAAGTTGTTATGGATGTCACCAGCGTATGATCTGTATTTATCACGCTTTCTTCCAAAGCTAACGAAACACACTCCTCCAGATTAGCATCATTCAATTCTTTCTTTTCAATGCTTATCTCGGAAATGTTTTCCAGTTTTTCAAATCCGCGCAGGCTATCAATGACCGAATCAAACTGTTCTACCTTTCTGGCTTTATCAGCAACAGAAAAAATACGGGTAATGGATTCCTCCTGTCCTTTTGAAATAATGGACGGACGCACCGTACACTCCAAGAAATGAGTGGGGCTGACGTGAGCATGTGCTATGAGATTTACTAAAGTAGATTTTCCCGATTTCACGGGTCCAACCACTAATATAAGAAAAGATCCTCCGTCAAACTCAGAAACACGATTGTTTAGTTTCTGAGTTGATTTACAAACAGCCTCCAAATCTTTTATTCCCCTTACTGACTCCAGAGTTGACATCAATTCCTTAGATCTGCTCTTCAGTATATTCAAGAATATCTTAAGCTCCGACAAAGACATTGTTTCCACTCTTTCTTCTATAAATTTGTATTTACCCATAAACGAGATTTAAATAATGGTACAACCGACTATTCACATGTCATTATAATAATGATGATAAAGTTAGCAGTTTGTCGGGAAATAAAAAATGTATAGAGCACAAAGATTGCATAATAATTGAAAGTTCGTCAAAGTTTTATGGATTCAAGTTCAATTTATCAACAAAAAGTTTCTTCATATCCGCAAAAAACAAGATGTTAAAAACCGAAAAAGCATGCAGTCTTTTCGGTTTCTATTCATCATATTAAAATAATACACGCACATGGATATAAAAGAACTTGTAGATTTATGTAAAAAAGGGAATGAGCAGGCATTAAGTCTACTTTATAAAACCTATTCGAAAAAGATGATGAGAATATGCCTTCATTATATACCTGATAAACAAATCGCACAAGATCTCCTACACGACGGATTCATTGTCATTTTCACTTCGATTAAGACATTACGCACTCCCGAAAAACTGGAAAGCTGGATGGGAATAATTATGAAGAATATTTCATTAAGGTATCTCAACCAAAAGAGTACAAACTCTGCAATTCCCTTATCTGATATCCCTGAAAACGAGGAGCCTATTGACAATTCGCTATCATCTGATTCTATTCCTTATGATAAAATAACAGAAATGGTAGAGAAATTGCCAGAAGGATACAGCAAAATCTTCAAGTTAGCTGTATTGGAGGGATTATCTCACAAGGAAATAGGTAAACTGTTGAATATAGCTCCCCACTCCTCCTCTTCTCAATTATTCAGGGCAAAAGTCTTACTTAAAAAGATGATTTCTGATTACAGGCTGATTCTTATACTAGTGATTTTATTTTTTTTCCCAACGATACACGACTATCTATACTGGAAAAGAAAAGAGACTAAAGATAATCATTGGTCTAACAATGTCATTCGGAAAGTGAAATTAGATAAGAAAGAAGAAAATGAGAGCATTACCTCTTCCGGACATATCTCTCACTACAAAGAAGAACCCCCTTTTAATACTACTTTAGCAAACCTCCCCCGATTAGCATTAGACACAAGTGCAACAGGATTATCTACCACTTCTGAAATAAAAGACTCAGTAGAGAAACAGCCTGTTGCCAAACCATCTTTTACATGGGAGCATGCAGAGAAAATTATTACATTCTCATATTCAAGCCAAGAATTCACTTCACTCCCCAAAAAGAAAACAGGGAAATGGAAAATGATGTTGGCAGGGTCAGTCGGACCACAACTGGCACAAAACCTATACAAGTTGATGACAACACCACACTCTGACGGTTTGGAAAGCGGTCTCCCCCAGCAAGTCAATACTTGGGAAGAATATTATGACTATTTAAACACCCGCAATCAGGAAGGAACCTTAGGAGACTCGCTTACGCTAATGACAATTGCCAAAAACAACAGTGGAAGAATTATAGAACATCAACACCATAATAGCCCCATCACTATCGGACTAGCATTGAACAAAAAGTTGAATAACCACTGGAGTATAGAAACCGGATTACAATATATTTATTTAAAATCAGAGTTCACCACAGGAAAGGAATATCGGATTCAGGAAACCCAAAAGCTCCATTACATAGGTATTCCTCTCCGTATTTCCTACCGTTTTGGGAATTATAAACAATTCTCATTTTACTCAACAGCCGGTTTACAAATGGAAATCCCGATAAAAGGAACTCTGCATACTTCTCATGTCACAGATAGTGTCCCCATTAATTGGGGTTACCAGTCATTAGATGTACCTTTGCAATGGTCAATCAATGCGAGTACAGGTGTACAATACCACTTTACACCTCACACCAGCATCTATATAGAGCCAACCATCAATTACTATATTCCCGATGGAAGTTCATTGCGCACAATCCGAAAAGAACATCCGGTTACGTTCTCTGTTCCTGTAGGCATTCGTTTCTCTTGGTAAAAAAATCATTCTGCCATGCAGTCTTCCGGCTGATAGTTTATCATAACTATAGAACAGTTAGAAACAATAGACAAATCAGATGCAGAAACGACATACAAACCGTGAACGTTATTTTGAGGAACAAGCTCAGACTACGAGAAATTATTATATTCCTTATATTAAAGAATATACTGGAAATCTGCCAAACAAAGTATTGGAAGTAGGGTGTGGCGAAGGAGGGAATCTGCTTCCCTTTGCCGAGCTAGGTTGTGATGTCATTGGAATTGATATTGCCGCATCCCGAATTGAACAAGCACAAAACTTCTTCATCACTAAAAGGCAAAAAGGAACTTTCATCGCTTCTGATATCTTCTTATTAAAAGATTTACAGAAACATTTCCCGCTTATTCTCATACATGATGTAATAGAACATATCGACAACAAGGAGCAATTTCTGCGCAACTTAAAAAAATATCTATCGCCTAACGGAATGATCTTCATTGCTTTTCCTGCCTGGCAAATGCCATTCGGCGGACATCAGCAGATTGCAAGAAGTAAGATTATCTCTCATATGCCATTTATACATTTACTACCTCGTATGTTGTATAAATGGATATTGGAATTATTCAGCGAACAAGAAAGCACAGTCAAAGAGTTATTAACTATCAAATACACCCGATGTACAATAGAAATGTTTCGAAGAGTAGTAAAACAGACTGATTATCAAATCGTCAATGAACAGTTATACTTTATTAACCCACACTACAAAATTAAATTTGGACTAACCCCTCACAAATTAAACAAAACAATAGCATGTATACCTTTCATTAGAAATGTATTCAGTACAAGTTGTTTCTATTTAATAAGACCAACATAGCATTTTATTTCATTATTTACATTAATATTCAAGAAGTTATCAACAGGCTAACTATAAAAGACAAACAGCATTATCAATCATATAAAGCACATAAAGGTCATATTTTGCTCTTTATTGAACAGTATTTTTCCAAAACTATAAAAGAGCTACGTTAAATTTGCATCTGAAAAAGTACGTTAACACTTTAAATTCTAAAAAGTATGCATTTATCTAACACATTACCCCATAATAATCGTATAGAAATAGCTGATGTGCTACGTGGGTTCGCTGTAATGGGAATTACACTTATCCATTTTATCGAACGGTTTAGTCTCAATAGCTTTCCGGAAGAGACCTGTAACTTTCTGATATTTACGGATAGGATAATTTGGGATAGTGTATTTTTCACCTTTTCCGGTAAGGCATACTGCATCTTTGCGTTGCTTTTTGGATTTAGTTTTTTTATTCAAGACAATTCACAAAAACTTAAAGGGAAAGATTTTCGTGGGCGGTTTGCCTGGCGGTTAGTATTACTTCTTTTTATAGCTTGTATTAATTCGGCTTTATTTCCGGGTGAAATATTGGTACTCTACGCCTTGCTTGGTTATGTACTGATCGCAGTCTGCCGACTCTCTACCCGAACAGTCACGATCATAGCAGTCATTCTTCTACTTCAACCTATTGAATTGGGACAAATAACTTATGCACTCATCAATCCCGACTATATGATTAATGCTGATCTTGATGCTCCATACTGGGAGTTAGTCAATGCTGCTCAGAAAGAAGGTTCTTTCCTCGAAATGTGCAAAACTGCCATTTGGACGGGTAATGTTGCTAATATGGGGTGGATGCTCTTACATGGAAGGGTTACCCAAACCGCAGGATTATTTATGGTAGGTATGATCATAGGACGCAGCAATGTATTTCTCTACTCAGAAAAAAATATAAAAATCTGGCTTAAAGTATTCATCATAGCCGTTACAGCATTTTTCCCTCTTTATGGTTTGATAGATATACTTCCCGACTTTATAAGCAGGGAGGCACTACTTGTACCTTCTGTCCTTCTACTGAAATCACTTTCAAATATTGCATTTACCGGAATCATGTTTGCAGGGATTATACTCGTTTATTACCTGACAAAACTGAAACATGTCCTTCATAAATTTGCACCTTATGGCCGCATGAGTCTGACAAACTATCTATCGCAATCTTTGATCGGAGGATTCTTGTTTTACAATTGGGGATTAGGTCTTTATCTGCATACAGGCATTACAGCATGCATTCTTATTGGTGTATGCGTATTCTTTTTACAATACTTTTTCTGTAATTGGTGGCTTCGCTCACATCGTCAGGGACCATTAGAGTGGTTATGGAAAAAGGCAACCTGGATAAACTGGAAACCTAACAACTAAAACATAAAGCTGAATCCTCTTTCCCGGAAAGTATGATCCCTTTCAATCTCCAAAGAAAGGGATTTTTTCAGTTGTGTTGCCATAAAGTCCAAGAAAGGCTGACTGGTTTCCTCATCTTGCGACTGCTGTAAAGAAAGTATATAATCGGCTCTATCTTCCTTAAATATCTTTGCAGGGAAAAGACGATAGCAGAATTGAATATAGTTCATTAATAAACGAGCCGCTCTACCGTTACCGTCCACCCATGGATGAATAGTTACTAAATTAAGATGAGCGTTGAAACTCAATTCATATTGTTCCCGAAGTGTATTCATTAACTTTTGCCGTTCTTGCAATATAGAACATAATTCTTCTACTTTTGCAGGCACTTTCTGATAACTCATATAAGAACGGCCACCCACACCAGCCGTAACACCACACAAACGAAACTCGCCTTTGGAAGAATCGAAAGAACCGCCTATTGTATTATGTACGCTTCCAGTGGTACGCATAAGAGTAGCATTTAGCTTTTGTAACAAGGAAGAAGTAATATCAACACCCTGCACACTTTCTTCTTTAGCAAGTTCGTATGCATTCTTCAAATCCTCATTCATCAAATGATAAACCAATGGCTTTCCTTTGGCAGTCACTCCTTCATCAAAGAGAAGTTGAGTATCCATCTCAGTGAGTGTAGAACCTTCAATAGCTGTAGAATGAGTAATAAGAGAATAAAGGTAGTACTTTTCATAGTCTACCAACTGACCGATACCGAGTTTCTGAAATTCTTGATACAGTTTTTCTATCTCCTGCCAAATACTCTTTTCCATAATAGGCTATCTTTAATTCGATCTTCTTCCCAAAAATACTCCGATTTTATACTCCGACAAAAGCAAACGACATATTTATTTAAAGAAAAGTTTTTGTTTAAGGGGTGGTGGAATAATTTAGGAACAATCACTTTATAACAAAGAAAGCCAAGTAATTGATTATTCAATACTTGACTTTCTTTGTGGTACCCAGACCCGGGGTCGAACCGGGATGGAAGTGAATCCACTGGTGTTTGAGACCAGCGCGTCTACCGATTCCGCCATCTGGGCATGCTTGATTTCTCAATTGCGGTGCAAAGATACGACAATATTTTGATTCCACAATAGTTTGAGAAAAAAAAGGAGCAAAAAATAATAAAACATGTCCCAAAGGCTTCTGTATTTAGAGAATAAACCGTACATTAGCAAAAACATTTAAAAATAGAGTCACTATCATGACAAACATGGATAATTATTGTGTGATTATGGGTGGTGGTATTGGCAGCCGCTTCTGGCCGTTTAGCCGCAAAACATTACCTAAACAATTTCTTGACTTCTTCGGAACCGGTCGTTCACTCCTGCAACAGACCTTCGACCGCTTTCAAAAGGTAATCCCAACCGAAAATATTCTTATTGTCACCAATGCAATGTACGCCGATCTGGTGAAGGAACAACTACCCGAATTGGATGAGAAACAGATTTTATTGGAACCTGCAAGAAGAAATACCGCTCCATGCATCGCATGGGCTGCCTATCACATCCGCGCTTTAAACCCGAATGCGAATATCGTCGTTGCTCCCTCAGATCATCTGATTTTGAAAGAAGAAGAATTCCGTGCCGCAATCATTAAAGGACTGGAATTCGTTTCTCACTCCGAGAAGTTACTGACACTAGGCATCAAGCCCAACCGTCCTGAGACCGGATATGGCTATATACAAATTGACGAACCAACCGGTGATGGCTTCTACAAAGTAAAGACATTTACCGAGAAACCGGAACTGGAATTAGCCAAAGTATTCGTAGAAAGCGGTGAATTCTACTGGAACTCCGGATTATTCATGTGGAACGTCAATACCATCATTAAAGCCGCAGAAATCCTGCTTCCCGAATTAGCATCCAAACTGGCACCGGGAAAAAATATCTATGCTACAGATAAAGAAACAGCATTTATTGAAGAAAACTTTCCCGCATGTCCCAATGTATCCATCGACTTTGGCATCATGGAAAAAGCGGACAACGTATATGTATCTTTAGGCGATTTTGGCTGGTCTGATCTGGGCACATGGGGATCACTCTACGACTTATCAGAAAGAGACCGGGAAGGCAATGTGACTTTAAAAAGTCATTCTTTGATCTATAATGGAAAAGATAATATGATCGTACTCCCCAAAGGGAAGCTCGCCGTGATCGATGGCTTGGAAGGCTATCTGATAGCCGAATCGGACAATGTCCTGCTAATCTGCCGTAAAGACGAAGAACATTCTATCCGCAAATACGTGAATGATGCCCAGATGCAACTGGGAGACGATTTCATTTAAGAACGAAGAACTAAAAAAAGAAGAATGAAGAATTGCTATGCAGCATACAGCGCAGCTAATTCTTCATTCTTCTTTTTTAATTCTTTATTTAAATAATTTCTATTCCTTGCTCCTTACAAAGCTGCAATCCAAGATCTTTCAATCTGAATTTCTGAATTTTACCGCTGCCTGTCATCGGGAACTCCTTCACAAAAAAGACATATTTCGGTATCTTATAACGGGAAATCTTATTCTTACAGAAGTCACGAACGTCCGACTCATGCATTTCAACTCCTTCCTGCAAGATGATAAAAGCACCAACTGCTTCACCATATTTCTTAGAGGGAATTCCTGCTACCTGAACATCCTTTACCCCATCAAGCTTATAAAGGAATTCTTCGATTTCACGCGGATAGATATTTTCACCACCACGAATAATCATATCCTTGATACGCCCTGTGATCCGGTAATTTCCGTCCTCATCTTTAATACCTAAGTCGCCCGAATGCAGGAAGTTATCTTTATCAATCACTTCAGCCGTAGCTTCCGGATTCTTATAATACCCTTTCATCGTATTATATCCACGATTGCACATTTCGCCTTGTACGCCTACCGGACATTCTTCGCCGGTTTCAGGATCAATCACTCTGACTTCCGTAAATTCGAAGTCGCGCCCTACCGTATTACAACGTACATCAAACGAATCATCGATGCGGGTAGCGGTCATACCGGGAGCGGCTTCAGTCAGTCCATATACGCTGGTAACCTTCATGTACATCTTCTCTTCTACCTGTTTCATCAGTTCAACCGGACACAACGAACCTGCCATTATACCGGTACGCAGACAAGACATATCAAACAGGTCGAACATCGGATGGTGCAGCTCGGCAATAAACATCGTAGGCACCCCATAAAGAGCGGTACAGCGTTCCTTATGAATGGAAGCCAACACAACCAACGGATCAAATCGCTCTACCATCACCTGTGTACACCCATGAGTCAGACAGTTCATCGTAGCCAACACCACTCCAAAACAATGGAATAGCGACACACAACAACAGAGTTTGTCATCCGCCGTAAACTTCATGTGTTCGCCGGTCAGAAAACCGTTGTTGGCAATATTATAATGAGTCAGCATCACTCCTTTCGGGAAACCGGTAGTTCCTGATGTATATTGCATATTCACTACATCATGACAGTCTACTTTACTTTTAAGTTCAGTCAGGCGGTCATCTTCCACATTATTCCCCAGCAGCAAGATTTCCGCAGTATTATACATTCCCCGATGTTTCTCCTGACCGACGCATATCACATTCTTCATATACGGAAAGCGTTCACTCTTCAAATGACCGCGTTCGCAGGTTTTCAGTTCAGGAAGCATCGTATACGTCATTTGCACAAAGTCGCTGTCCTTTTCGCCATTAACGATACAAAGTGTATGCATATCGGAATTCTGGCAAAGATACTCAAGCTCGGCCTGCTTATAATTCGTATTCACCGTGACGTATACCGCACCAATCTTGGCACACGCATACAGCAACGTCAGCCAATCGGGCACGTTCGCCGCCCAAATACCGACATGAGTACCACGTTCCACACCAACAGCGATCAGTCCTTTCGCCATATCATCCACGCGCTGGTTTAGCTGGCTCCATGTAAAACGAAGATTACGGTCGGAATAAACGATATATTCCTTATCGGGAGTCTCTTCAGCCCAATGTTCCAGCCATTGCCCAAGAGTACGTTCAAATAATTGCATGCGATTATTCTTAATATTTGGTATCAGATTTTATTAAATCGGAGTGTAGACTACAGCCAATATTTTAGCAGCCTGCCCTTCGTAAGCATGTACATGATGTGGAACGATAGAATCATAGTAAATACTATCACCTTCTTCCAGCAAATAGGTATTCTTACCATAGCTGATTTCCATAACCCCTTCCATAACCATGATAAACTCTTCTCCTTCATGCGAAGAAAGCACAAAGTCGCTGTCCTCTGTCGGCATCACGTCAATGATAAACGGCTCCATGTGACGATCCGCTTTCGATTTAGACAATGAATGGTATTCCATGTGCTTGCGTGAATGAATCGCATTATTGGAAAAGCTGATGGCATCTTTAGCCTCTTTTTTACGGCATACCACAGGCCCGATTTCATCCTGATCATCCAGGAAAGTACCCAGACGTACCCCCAGCACACGCGCTATTTTAATCAGCGGTGCAAGAGACGGTATATCGATGTTATTTTCAATTCGTTCGATCTGCTCGATAGCCAAACCCGAACGCTGTGCCAATTCCTCTATACTTATTGATTTATCTTCCCGGAGCGCTTTAATTTTCTCTCCAACAATCTTACTCGTATCCATATTGAAAGTTTTTTAGTTAGCAAAGGTGATAAATTAAAATAATTAGGTTGCAAAAATAGCAAAATCTTTAGATGAACACAATTATAATCCTAAAATATCTCCAGTAATATATCTCTTTTCACCTACTCCCCTATAAAATGAATAAAGTGATTATATAGTCTGGAGATTAACACTAATTAAACTCGGAATTTTCATATTATCATTATTTTTTCTTTTCTTGTAAAATCATAAGTAGTTATTGTTAAACCTCTAAATATATAGCTTATGAACACACACAATCAATTCACAAGTAGTAAAGAGAGAATCCAACAAGTATAGTTATGCTAACACTCGACGTTCCCCTACCTTCAAATTACTGATCACTCAAAATACAATGAGAATACGCTCCATAATCATCATTTTCTGCCTCCTATCAAGTATAGCCGTGCAAATCCATAGCCAGCAAGTTGCGGATTCTATATTCGCAACTTACTTTGCCCGTTCACAAGCCTACGCTGATGCATATCCACGCGAGAAAGCCTATCTGCACTTGGACAACACCAGTTACTACATCGGAGACACAATATGGTATAAGGCATACGTAGTAACGGCCGAGCAAAACCAGCCTAGCCCAATCAGTCCCCCCCTTTATGTAGAACTATTAGACCAACTGGGAAATACTAGCGAACGACAAATCATACAGTTGCGGGATGGAGAAGGAGAAGGGCAATTCATACTGACCAAAGCCTTATTCTCCGGTTTTTATGAGATTAGGGCCTATACGAAGTGGATGTTGGCATTCAGTGAAAAGCAATATTTCTCGCGTACGATCCCTGTATATAGAAAACGGAGAAACGAAGTAGACGAAAACCGGAGCATCATCACTTACCGAATGGATGAATCTATGAAGCAACGTCCGCGTTCAAAAGAAAAAGATTTCATGATTCGATTCTTCCCGGAAGGTGGACAATTAGTAGAGGGAGTACCTTCAGTCGTTGCATTCGAAGCGACAAGTAAAGAAGAAGGTACAGTAGGCATTTCAGGAACTGTTTATGACCCGGATGATGTAGAACTTGCACAATTTACAACTCTCCACGACGGTATGGGATGCTTTACATACACCCCTACAGACAAACAAGCCAAAGCTGTAGTGACCTATCAAGATAAAAAATACTCATTTCAGCTACCGAAGGCTTTACCCCAAGGATATGTGCTAAATGTGACGTCTAAAGAAAAAGCATTAGTCATCAAAGTTCTCAGAAATTCGACAAGTCTCAAAGATACACTGGCTTTATTCATATCACATCAAGGACGTCCGCTCATGTATCAGACCATTGATTTTAAAGATCAAACAGTATATCATCTCCCGTTATCCACTCAGGGATTGCCGGGAGGAGTCATACAACTCTCTTTAATGAATAGCAATGGGGCAACGTTATGCGAGCGTTTTTGCTATGTGATGCCTTCTCCATCTTTACAGTTAACAGCCACATCCACCAATGCATTATACTATCCTTTTGAACCAATTGAGTATCATATCTCAATGAAAAACCATACAGGTCAACCAATACAAGGACATTTCTCCGTAGCGGTCCGGGATGCTTTAAAATCAGACTTCCAACGGTTCGATCAGACAATTTACACAGACCTTTTACTTACATCAGATCTGAAAGGATACATTCATCAACCTGGATATTATTTCGCAAACAATTCTCCCAGACGAAGAGTGGCATTAGATAATCTGTTGATGATTCACGGATGGAGAAAATATGATATAAGCCAAGCCATCAGTGCCACTCCAGAAATACCAATCTATCTGCCGGAAACGAGACTGACTCTGCATGGGCAGGTAACATCTTTTCTGAGAAACAAAGAGCAAAAAGATATCTCTGTAAGCGTCATTGCCCGGAGAGATACGATATCAGCAGCAGGTACTACGGTCACAGACTCTTTGGGATTCTTCCACATTCCAATGGATGCCTTCAATGGTTCCATGAGTGCGGCTATTCAAACTCGCCATAAAGGAAAAAAGCTGAACCGGAAAACAAACATATCACTTTTCCGTAACTTTACACCCGAACTACGCAAATACGCTTACGAAGAGCTACATCCTAAATGGGAAGATATTAGCGGACTCAGTTGGTGGAGCAGTCTCTCCGACTCTCTTTATCTAGATTCAATTATGGGACACGACACTCATTTGTTGAATCAGGTAACGATTAAAGCCAAACGTACGAAATACAAAAAAATTCTAGCTTTCGAGCAATCTGTAAGAGCTTATTATGATATCCCTAAGGAACTGGATCGAATGCGCGATGAAGGAAAATTCATGGACTATTTCCCTTGGCTAATGACCACATTAAATCCCAATATTCAAGTGAAGTCTAAGTGGAAGGGAGATCCACCATTTATAACCATGAAATACAAGAATCATTATATACTATGCGTCATAAATGGAGTTCTTTACTCAACATTTGATCGGGAGCTTTTTATAGATAAAAATATCGATGCGATAAAATCTGTTATGATTTGCGACGGCACGACAGCAAGTGCCGGAATTGATGACGACAGCGCTTATCACCTGAGCGACGAAAGTCTAAAAAATCACATGGAAACTTCCAGACTCTCTCCCTTTGAAGAAAAAGCTCTCAAAAGTTATCTGAACAACACAACTCCCTATAATCAACCGGGAAATCAATTTGCAATTTGCTATATCACTACCATCGACAATTGGGACCCGGAAAAGAAGTACCAATCACGTGGTATCCGAAACACACAGATCCAAGGTTACTCCCAACCCATTGAATTTTATTCACCCTATTACCCGGATATCAGTAAAGGACAAGGCAATGACCACCGCCGTACAATCTATTGGAACCCTAAAGTTACCACCGACGAAAATGGAGTAGCCATCATTCGCTGTAATAATGCGAACTCGTCTACATTCCTGACAATTAGTTGTGAAGCACTATACAACGGACAGCCGGCTGCAATCAATGTGCACAGCATAAAATACTAATCCTTCATTGAAAGCCAATAAAAAAACCGTTTCTCAATGTGAGAAACGGTTTTTAATCTTTTCGCGGCAAGTAGATTACTTACGCAAACCAAGTTCTTTAACAATAGAACGATATCTTGTGATATCTTTGTCCTTCAGGTAATTCAGCAAACGGCGACGTTTAGCTACCAACATTGTTAAAGCTCTCTCTGTACTATAATCTTTTCTGTTGAGCTTCATGTGCTCAGTCAGGTGAGAAATACGGT
>OGXJ01001777.1_pt1 | contig 15554 bp, 19 predicted proteins | sample 1576231 | NCBI WGS metagenome assembly OGXJ01 (sample SAMEA3541539, study PRJEB24748) | human gut metagenome | biome: human gut; feature: human-associated habitat; material: faeces | place: China | collected 2012
GCAATGGTTATGATCCTTGCCATAAAGCTCATCTCTGGCAGGCTCTTGCTTCAAAATAGGTGGCAAGTGCATCACCCATTCCGGCTACGGTCAGGCGGACTGGAGATTTTACGATGATGTCGGTGTCCATCAGAACCAGGTTCGGGTTTGCCGGAAGGAAGAGGTATTTCTCGAATACACCCTCTTCTGTGTATACAACAGACAGTGCGCTGCACGGTGCATCGGTCGATGCGATGGTCGGGCAGATGAATACTGGTTTTTCTGCGTAGTAGGCAACTGCTTTTGCGGTATCAAAAATTTTGCCTCCGCCGACACCGATGACCAGATCACAGCCTTTTTCTTTCACGATAGCAACCAGACGGTTGATCTCACTCTCACAGCACTCGCCGTTGAAATAATCAAAAACAACGTTGCAGTCGCTTCCCGCAAAGCTTTCTTCGATCATTGCTCCGATCCGTCTGTAGCCTCCCTGGCTGATCAGAACCAGTGCTTTCTTTCCGCATTTTGCAGCATATGTTCCGATGTTTTTCATTTCCCCTGCGCCCTGTAAATATTTGGAAGGGCTGATTAAAATTTTTGCCATTTTTAACACTCCTTTTCTTTTTGTCCTCAAAAGTCGTTATCCGCATCTGGCTTTTGCGTTTGGATTCTTTTGTAATGGAATCTGTCTCTATTATAATAATTGCATTGTACATTTTCAAGCCCAAACTTACTTGAACGCATCGGCCAGATTGCCGTCAATATATCTGCTGAATTTTTATGCTTTTTTCCAAAAAAACAGAAAAATATTTTGGAATTCTTGTTTTTAAGGCTGGTATACGAATTTTTTTCTGTACATATATTCGTAAAAGTGTTAGATTTATAATTATACATTATCTAAGAAAGGATTACTATCATGCTTCAGACAATCGAATCCATCAACAATGCCGTTAATAACTTCATCTGGGGTGTCCCGGCGATGATCTGCATTATCGGTGTCGGGCTTTATCTAAGCCTGCGGACCGGATTTATCCAGATTCGCAAATTCCCTTATGCACTGAAAACCACGCTCGGAAGAATTTTCAAAAAGAAGGAAGCTTCTGACGGTTCCATGACTCCTTTCCAGGCTGTCTGTACGGCCCTCGCCGGAACGGTCGGTACCGGAAATATCGCCGGTGTCGCCGGTGCGATCGCGATCGGCGGTCCGGGTGCCGTGTTCTGGATGTGGATCTCCGCAATCCTTGGAATGTGCACGAAATTCACTGAGGTCACACTTGCCGTTCATTTCCGCGAACGAAATAAAAAGGGTGATTATGTCGGCGGTCCGATGTACTACATCAAAAACGGACTGAGCAAGAAATGGCAGATCCTTGCAATTCTTTATTCCGCCTTCGGTGTACTGACCGTTTTCGGTACCGGAAATGCCACACAGGTAAATACAATCACTACTGCGATCGACACTGCTCTGATCAATTTCAACATCATTCCGGAATCTGCATCCAAAACGCTGAATCTGGTTCTTGGTATTGTGATCATGCTTCTTGTCGGTATGGTTCTGCTTGGCGGTATCAAACGAATCGGAAGTGTCTCCGAAAAACTGGTTCCGTTCATGGCACTGTTGTACATCGTTCTTGCGATCGGTGTGGTTGTACTGAATTTTGAGAGAGTTCCTGCTGTATTCCATGATATCGTTTACGGAGCTTTTAACCCGGCTGCCGTCACCGGCGGTGTGATCGGAAGTTTCTTCCTCAGCCTGAAAAAAGGTGTATCCCGCGGTATCTTTTCCAATGAAGCAGGTCTTGGTACCGGTTCTATCGCCCATGCCTGTGCTGATACCAGCAAACCGGTAAAACAGGGTATGTTCGGTATTTTCGAAGTATTTGCCGACACGATCGTTATCTGTACTCTGACTGCCCTTGTCATTTTGGTAAGCGGTGTTCCGGTCAACTACGGAGCTGCCGCAGGTGCCGAGCTGACAATCTCCGGATTCACTTCTACCTACGGAAACTGGGTATCTGTTTTTACCGCAGTTGCCATGTGCTGTTTTGCTTTCTCCACGATCATCGGCTGGGGACTTTACGGTGCACGCTGTATTGAGTTCCTGTTTTCCGAGAAAGTAGTAAAACCGTTTATGATCGCCTATTCACTGGTAGCTATCATCGGAGCAACGTTCGATCTCGGACTTCTCTGGAGCATCGCCGAGACCTTCAACGGACTTATGGCAATCCCGAACCTGATCGGTATCTTCCTTCTTTCCGGAACTGCCATCGCTCTGACAAAAGAATATTTTGCGAAAAAATAATTTCATAAAAAAAGATCTCATGCAATCCTTATTCAAAAGAATTGTATGAGGTCTTTTTATATGGTTCTTCTTACATTCGCCTACAATCCTGCAAAAAACAGCTCGTAAAGGTCATCTTCCACTTCCAGCATCGGAGAATTCTCGCCGCCCCCGTTTGTGCTTCGCCGCATGGCTGCATAAGCCTCTTCCCCTGCCGTGATCAGATCCATATCATAAATCTCATATCCAAGTTCCCTGCATTTGCTGCAAAATGCCGCAAATGGCTGTGATGCTTTCTTCGTTGCCAGAAGCTCTGCTCTCAGCTTCGGATCATGTAAAGCTTTCGTTCCTCGTTTCAGTCATTCATCATCCATCACCCAGCCTTTGATGGTGTAGTCCTTGGTATCGCATGTAACCTGACGAGAACCTTCGGTTTGAACAATCCGGAAATTCCGGATTGTTATTTCACCCTTGTTTCTATTCGTTGGTTTTCCCTCACAAGTTTTACTGCACTTTCTACATGTGTTGTCACTAACATAGGAACACACATCCTTTACCTCGTCTACGATATGGGAACACATTTCTTTCGCTTTTTCTACTGCTTTTGATTTCTTCCCAAATCGTTCTTTTGCGTTTCCAATTTCATTTTTGAATCCTGTTTTATATACGAAAATGATTTTATAGGGATCTTTCTCTCCATTTTCATCGTAACCACCGACAATAACTTTTTCGATGATACTTTCAAATATTCCTCTGTCAAATTCTTCTAAAATCTGATTTTTTGACAATGCTTTTCTAAAATCTGCCAGTCTTCTTTGCAAGCTATCTTCATTGTCATATTGTTGTTCCAACATACTTAACTGTGCTTTTGCTTCAGACAATTTCTTTTCATACCCCACATCTGTTTCCTCATAAATGTCTTTAGCCACAACACCCTCTAAATAGTTTTCCAGCAACTTTTTTCTCTTATATTGAATATTATAAACACTTCTATTGAGTTTTTCAATTTTATCTTCTATCGAGTCCTCTGATAAAGTTTTCTCGATTCTCTTAATAAATTCTTCCAACACATCTTTATGATCTGTACATAACATACGGTAAGATTCAATAAAAGCCTCTTCTATAACCTGCTCTGGAATTCCTTTACTATCTGGACAAAACTTTTTACCATGTTTTGTTGATTCTACACATTGCCAAATAGTTTTTGTATATTTCGAACTGCTATGCCACCTTCTCCTTGATAAATTCGCACCACAAAATCCACATTCAAGCATACAACTAAAAGCATATTGTCTACTGAATTTTTCTCGTTTTCCAGGTGCTACTCCCTTTTTGCGTCCTCCATTACGGCGTTCCCGTATCTCCTGAGCTCTTGCAAATTTTTCTTCTGATACAATCGGTTTATGATGATTTTTGATGTAAAACCGATCTTCTTCTCCAAGATTCTCCAGCCTTCTTTTTGATATTGGATCTACGGTAAAGGTTTTTCCTAATAAAATATCACCTTTGTATTTTTCATTATTAATAATTCCCATCACACTAGAAGAAGTCCACGGATTCCCTTTAATAGTTGGAATTCCCTGTTCATTCAGTTCCCTTGCAATCATCGTACTTCCAGCTCCTGCAACATATCTGTCAAATATGTATCTGACCGTTTCCGCACCTTCTTCGTTAATAGACAACGACTTTGTTACTACATCGTAATCATATCCAAGGCAGCCCTGAAAACCAACAAGTTCTCCACGTTTCATCTTCATTTTCAAACCTTTTTTTACATATGCAGATGTATTTTCCACTTCCTGCTGTGCAACAGAACTTAAAATAGTCAGTAAAAATTCTCCATCTTTTAACGTATTAATTTTTTCGACTTCAAAATATACCGCTATATTCCTCTCTCTTAACATTCTTACATATTTTAATGTATCTAATGTATTTCGTGCGAATCTAGGAATGCTTTTTGCAATCACTAGATCAATATTGCCTGAAAGACATTCCTGAATCAGTAATTGGAATTCTTCTCTTTTATCTGTTTTCGTGCCTGTAATTGCTTTATCAGCAAAAACTCCTGCAAAAACCCATTGCTTATTACTCTTTATCAAATCCGTGTAATATCTGACCATTGAATTATAACTTTTAATCTGATCTTCATCATCAGTACTAACACGACAATATGCGGCAACTCTTAATCTATCAATCTTTCTTCCCGTAGAAGTATCCTCACCAGCACCCTTCGCCTTAATGATTTCAACTTCCATTTGACCGCTCCTTTCTTTTTTGTGTTCCTACCGTAGTGTTGATATAATTTTACAACGCAACACTATAATAGTCAAGCGGTAATATTAGAAATAACACCATAATCTTTTTTTAACTTTTTCTCTACCAGCTGATACTCTGCTTCACTTATAAGTTTTAACGAGCGTAATTGTTTCAACATTGACAGCTGCATACTGTATCTCAACAATTTTGCACTATTCATTTTCCCTCTCTATTCTTTCTCATCTACTTTTATTCAAAAATCCTGCAGTAGCTGTCGGGTAACAGCCTCATTGGTATTTCACCATCTTCTCAGACCGGGCAGCTTTCCCGGAAGTATCATTATCAAAAACAGTATCTTCGCCACAAAAATCCCACTTTCTGATCACAGTCAAATATTTATCGCTCATGCCTTTGCTTCCATATCATTTTGATACCATTTCCACTTTGCGTCACGATGTCGCAAAGCAATAATGCAGACAGTCCTGGCGTATCTACTGTATAGCTCCTCTGTTTCATTCGTCCTGCAGGATAAATATGAAATTTTCAAGGTACAATGATTGCTCTTTTTATATCAATTTACGAAAGGGAGTCGTTCAGATAAAAATTATGCAATCTTAAATTTCAGTATTTTAGTAATCAATTTTGTTTCAAGTCTGCGTCTCAATGTTTCATCCACACAATAATGTAAATTTCCGTATTCATCATATAATTTTCTGGTTGATAACACTGCAATATAACCTTCATAATGTTTCAAAATCCTGTTAATTGCTTCCACATCTCCGGACGCTGCCGACACGATAATATGATACGGTAGTAACTTTGTATTATTTCTTTTTTCCAGTCCTGATCTCCTCCATAATCTTTTTTAAAGCTATAAGGGAACTTGTACGATGATGATGAATGGTACTTCTTACAAGATTCATATATTTTGCAATTTCTGTATCTGTCATATCCAGAAAAAAAGATAATAAAATTACATTTCGCTTCTTTTCCGGCAAAGACTTTAATGCTTCACCAATCAACTCATCTTTTACTTCTATGTCATAATCAAAGACATGGAACATTTCTGATTCAACTATGTAATCATCCATGATTTCCAATTGTCGTAGTTCCTTCTGCGTTAATTCCGAAAAAGAAATTTCATATTTTAAACGATAATTTCTTTCTCTCTCATAATCTATCATTTCATTCTTCAACAGGGTTTTGCAGAAACTGTCAAACTGTTTCCTTATTCTTGGCTGCTGTTCGGAAGAAGATTTCTTCATAAGAGATCACCTCCTTCCGTAACCACCTGAAGCAGAGTGAAATATCTCCCTTTCACTCCATAGCACGAATGGATATATATCCAGCGTCGAACACCCGACACTGTTTTTAAAAAATATTTTTTTATATAAAAAACGCCCTTACAGGCCGATACCCATAGGACGTTGTTTATATCTGATATTAAATTTTCCCCACATGTTTCGAGTGGGTATAATGCACTCTCAACTGCATAACTATTTACATTGCTTAAAATGCAACTTATTTATCTGCCTTTCCACGCATTACGCAGGATTGGCTTTGATTAGCACAAAAAAATCCTTTCAACAGTTCAGAATACATAGCTCTCCCAAACATGTTCAAAGGATAAAAACACGAAAAAAAGCCTTTGAACATTGCGTTTTTTTTATATGCAATATCCAAAGTTCCTATATTTATTTAGTGCATTATATCCCTCTGTTAAAGTGTATTATTAGTGCATTTCCAAACCAAAACGTGCACTATACACTATACATGGAGGTGTATGATATGGCTAAATCTAAGAAAATTGATAAAGACATGGGTTTTCGCCTGAAGAAAGCCAGATTAGACCAAAAGCTGACTTATGATGAGCTATCCGAAAAATCCGGTGTTTCATCAAGATATATTAAAGAGATTGAAAATCATGGCAATGTTCCAAGTCTTGAAAAACTCGGACAGCTCATTCGTGCTTTACACATCTCTGCCGATCCATTTTTTTATCCAGCGGCTCTGAACGATAATCTGGATTACCAAAGGCTGTTGATTTATCTTTCAGAATGTACTCCCGATCAGATAACCACCATCCTTGCACTTGTGGAAGCCTATCTTCGTACATATAAAACCCATGAAACAGAATAGCAGAAAGATTTCTATTTTTTCTGGATTATTTCTGAATAATTCTGGATAAAACAGGGTGGTCAGCTTGCCTGTAAGCCTTCCACCCCGTTTGAACTATTTTTCAGTATGCATAAGCAATTCTTTTACTTTATTTCTTTTTTTCAAAATTCCCAATCCTTCAAATATCTGTATCGCATCTATCATTCCCTGATAATACGCTCTTTGTTCTTCTTGAAAATGGGCATGATCCACAATATCCATATATTTTTCCAAAAGCACCTTCTGTTCTCTTGAAATCTCTGCCAGCAACTTCTCATATTCCTGATTTGCCTTTTTTAATTCTTTAGCTGCATTTTTCGCCTCTTTTGTACAAACAGAATACTCACGCTCTCCTGCTTCGCTACGAAGCTCCTCCAATACCTCTGCCACCGTTTCAAATACTTCGTTCATTTTTGTATCCACCTTTCCATATAAGTATTGCATTTTGCAGGCAGTATTATCAGTCCTTGCATTATTTTCAACAACTTTATTCTCTTATACTTCATCTTTAGAAGTATATTATCAACATTATTCCGTAAAATCAATCATGTAGCACTTCATCTTTAGAAAGTTGGTATTTGAATGAAGATTTACTGGAATAAAGAAAACAATTCCAAAAACCTTATTGGACAACGTGTAAAAGAATTACGAACCGAAAAGCACATATCACAAAAAGCATTAGCTGAACAACTCCAGCTTGCCGGATATGAGTTCAGTGATCTTACAGTACTTCGTATTGAACAAGGAACACGCTTTGTACCGGATTATGAAGTAGTGGCTCTGGCAGAATTTTTTCATGTATCTTGTGAATATCTCTTGGGTATTAAAAATGAAAAATAAGCAGTGATCTGTAATCTACTCACAGACCGCTGCTTATATTTTTGTTGAAACGATAACCTACCCCCCATACCGTCTGTATGTAGATTGGCTTACTTGGATTATCCTCTATCTTCTCCCGAATATTCCGGATATGGCTCATGATGATGTTGTAATCGCCGGAATAGGATTCCTTCCAGACAATATCATAAATCTGCTCCTTGCTGAACACTCTGCCTGGATTCCTTGCTAATAAATGCAATATTTCAAATTCTGTAAACGTAATATTTACTTCTTTCTCACCACGATATACTAACCGTTTTGATGCATCTATTTCCATTCCTGCAAAGGCTAATTTTTCACACGCTATTTCTTCTTTTAACTGTGTTTTATTTTCAAAACTTCCCAATGCAGACATAACTGCATTTAATACTACTTCTTCATCTTCCTCAAGTGAAAGCAACAGTAACTTAGCTATAATCCTCACTCCCCAATCTATTGCTCAAAATATTCTTCAAGACATATTCCTCTTTCATAAATTTCCCGTGCCGCATCTACTCCTACATATCGATAATGCCATGGCTCATAGCTTGTCCCTGTAATCTCCTGTTTCCCTTGTGGGTACCGTAATATGAAACCATAATTATGTGCATTTGCGGCAAGCCACGTATATACCTCATCATTTGAGCTCTTTGATTTATCAGCATTAATATCAACTGCAATACCTAATTGGTGTTCACTTGTTCCGGGCAAAGCTACCCATTCCTTAGCAGTTCTTTCTGCTCTTGACTGTGAATATCCTTCATTTATATAAGCCTTTATCTTATCATCTAATATTTTCTGCTGTTCTTCATAAGTTCGATAGCCTTCCCGAACAACCGGATATATTCCATCTTTCCTTTCTGCATCAAACATTTCTTGTAAATACGGATATATCCTGCTATCCACCTTTTGACCATTTGATAATTCTGTTAATTCCACTCTATAATCTTCCGGTATTTCATTCCAACGGTTTACTACAATTAAATACCACTCCTCCGAAACCGGAATACTATGTAAATTCCCTAATCTTGAAGGAAATTCGTGAAATAGATTACATAGTATCAAAAGCAAGTAAACTATGATAATTCCTCGCAACCATTTCCCTCGCAACTTATTTTTTTTATCTCTTTTCTTTGCCATATTGTTATTTATGCCTTCATCCTTCTTGACCAGCTCTTTATAGCGAATGGCATACATAGAATACCAATCAAGACAGGAATAGTAATAAGTAGATATGGTGACCAGATAAGCTTCCCAAAAATACGAAAAGTATTAGTTCTGAAAATATCTGTTGAACTTCCTACCAATGGTATTAAATCCAATGCTTTTTGCATTTCATAAGGAAGATATTCTGCAATCATCATTGGTCCATATACAACAGCCAGACTAAGCAGTAAGGTAAGTACATTATTTTTTACAGCCGCTGATATAAACATAACAATTCCGGCAAAACCTATTGCTCCAAGCAGTACAAAAGCATATTCATAAATTTCTGCCTGCAGCATATTCATAGGTGCAACAGCAATCAGCTTGATATTCTGAATCGGCATATCCCATCCGGCAGTTCCCATAAAAAACAACTGTGATATAACATTTGAAACAGCAAGTAATGCAAATAACTCCACTGTAAACGCTAAACCAGTAAGAATTTTGGCAAGAGCTATTTTCCCCCAACCATTTCGAGTCGTCAATACTAGTGTGCTTGTATTATCATGCCATTCGCCAGCAAATAAAGAGGATAAAACAATACCGAGAAACAAAGCCATCACAACTCCCAGATCCGCAACCATACTACCAAGAAGCGTTGACCAGCCTTCTACCCACTCATAATGAAATGGTTTTTCTACCTTTCTCTCTATCTGATGTAAAAACTCTTTTTCAGCTCCTACCTGACCACTGACCTCCAAAAACTCATCAAGCACCTGCTGTCTTCTTTCATAGAAGCCTGTTAACTTATCCGGATCAACATAGCTTATCATCGTTTTATAATTACTGGTATCTCGAAGCTCCGGATACAATGTTCCGAGCCAACTATTAACTATCTGCCAGTCTGTCTTTTCCAGTTCTTTCTCCATACCGTCAGCTTCCATTTGCTGATAATCACTTACTATTTGCTGCAAGGTTTCATCCGTCAATTCTCCACCAAATGAAAGTGCATATTCCTGACTATCCTTTATTACTGTATATCCATCAAAATTATTGCCAAAAGCACTTGTATAGTCATCTGAGCTGCCAAAACCGAACCATTGAAACGAAAGTATGCTTCCAAAAATTACATAATAAACAAAACACAACAACACACATATTTTAACAATTTTCTTTCGCCATAACTTTTTATGCTCTAACCAAAATAGTTCCATTCTATTTCACTCCTTCCTCTGTGGGAAAATAAAACAAATAAAGATCTTCCAGTGTAGCTTCACAAGGAACCGCTCGCTCACTAGGCATATTGTCTGAAATAATACGCAATATAATTTCTTTTCCTTCATGCCGTAAATTAGCAACCGTTGCTTTTGTCTGCCATTGTCTAGCTTCTTGTGGAGAAACAGAAAGCTCCCAAACCTTACCATTTGCCTTGTGAATCAACTCAGGAACCGTACCCTGCAATACAAATTTTCCTTTTTTCATCAATAGCACTTCATCTGCTATTGCTTCTATATCCGATACAATATGTGTGGAAAGAATTACAATTTTATCGCCTGCATACTCTGAGAGCAGATTACGAAAACGGACACGCTCTTTCGGATCAAGTCCCGCAGTCGGCTCATCCAAAATCAAAATTTTCGGATTATTAAGTAACGCCTGTGCAATTCCTACTCTTTGTTTCATACCACCGGAAAAAGTTTTTACTTTTTTGTTTGCCACATGGCTTAAATCAACTACTTCCAACAATTCAGTCACACGTTTTTTTGCAACATTCTTCGGTATTCCTTTCAGTGCTGCAATATACATTAAGAACTCCATCGCAGTATAATTTGGATAATATCCAAAATCCTGTGGTAAATAACCCAACACATTCCGGTAATCTGCCCCCATCGAAGTTACTTCTTTTCCATCCAGCAATACCTCCCCTGAGGTTGACTCCAAAACAGCACATAGCATACGCATCAATGTTGTTTTACCTGCACCGTTAGCCCCCAAAAGACCATATACTCCCGGCTTTAAGGTTGCACTAACACAATCTACTGCTATTTTCCTGCCATACTGTTTTGTTAAACGATCAAGCGACAATTCCATACATTTTTCCTTCCTTTCTCATCTCTGCAATATAATGAATTTCATTTATAAAGAACATAGCAAAAATCAAAAATGTAACAATCCACACCCCCACTGCTGATGTTTCATATAACCATGGCAATATTCTTGCTGACATCCCCCAACAAATGCAGGAACCCAGCATTACAATCGCACATATCTGTAAACTCTGTTTCTTTTGCAAACGGATCAAACGCAGCAACGCAACCATACACACTAAGTACGGAACCAGGCAGTATAGAACCATCTGTCCAATCTCTTTATAAGAATTTTGCAAATAAACTTCCATACACAAAAGAATTGTTATACACACCAAATTAGCAGCCCCAGCCAAAACCAGCTTTGCTAACGTGATTTGGGCACCAGAAGCTCTTGTTACCGCTTCAATCTCGCTCATTCCATAATACTGGCTTTTAAAAATTGCTGGCATGATAGCCAATACAAACAGCGGCATAAAAATTGGTATATTCTTTGGCACGTCTGCAATGCTGGCAATTGTTAAACAAACTATAAATAACGTTACTGCCTGCAAACCAAATATTGGAATACCTTCAAAGCGAAATACATCTGAAAGATAGTGAAAGAAACCTGTCCTCGGTTCTGCCCTAGTCACTTCCTGTTCTCGTACAATTTCAGTGCAAAGCTTAATCGTTTCCTCTAATCTTTTAGGCTGTACTTCCTCTCCTAAAGATTGCTGTAAATAGCCCTTCAAATTTTTATCTTTCATTTTCCTGCTCCTTTCTCATAATTTTTAAAGCATTACGAACCCTGCTTTGTGCTGTTCGCATATTGCATCCCATCACTTTTGCAATCTCTCCAAAACTAAGTTGTTCTCCAAAGCGTAGAATAACTGCTTCCCTTTGTTCTGATGATAAAAAATTCAAAAAATAGCTTATCTCTGCCCTATCCTCTAGCCGAACTATGTCGTTATACTCATGCACTATATTTTCTTCATCTTCTAATGGATAAAACTCAACCTTCCTACTTTCATCAATACATAAATGATTTGCAATCGTGTATAGATAAGCCTTAAATTTCTTTTTCCCTTTATATCCGGATAAATTCTTAAACAACTTCAAAAATGTTTCCTGAGTCAGGTCTTCTGCTTTTTCCAGATTAGAGCAATGCCACCTACAGTAACGTAAAATAGATGTATAATAGCGTTTTATCAATTCTTCTGCTGCATTTTCATTTCCAAGTAGAATCTGTTCCACTAATTCGTCATCACTCAACACGCATCAGACTCCTTTCCATTGAATATCTGTATATATATAATAACGGGTTATGCACTTAAAATGATTAAAAGATTCCTCATTTTTTCTTAAAACGAATTAAACTATTAAACCAATATTTTATCTCAACCCCTTTCAGAAATATCAAATAAATCAAACACTACCTTTTTCTCCGCTTAGAGTAATACTTCCCACACCACACAATTTTCTCTATCCCTAAGTATTGCATTTTACAGGCAGTATTATCAATCCTTAAATTTCTTACAAAAATATTTTTCCACACTTCATCTTTAGAAAGTTGGTGATGATATGAAAATTTACTGGAATAAAGAAAGCAATTCCAAAAATCTGATAGGTCAGAGAGTAAAGGAATTGCGAACTGAAAGGCAGCTTTCGCAAAAAGCACTGGCAGAACAGCTCCAACTTGCCGGATATGAATTTAGTGATTTGACCGTATTACGAATAGAACAAGGGACACGCTTTGTACCAGATTATGAAGTGGTTGCCCTTGCTGAATTTTTCCATGTATCTTGTGAATATCTTTTAGATGTCAGAAGCGAAAAATAAGCAGTGATCTGTATTTCTTCTTTACAGACCGCTGCTTAAATTTTTGTTGAAACGATAGCCTACACCCCATACCGTCTGTATGTAGATTGGCTTGCTTGGGTTATCTTCTATCTTTTCTCGTATGTTGCGTATATGGCTCATGACGATGTTATGATTGCCAAAATAAGGTTCTTTCCAAACACGATTGTATATCTGCTCCTTACTGAATACTATTCCAGCATTTTGTGCTAACAACAATAAGATTTCAAACTCTGTGTAAGTCAACTCAATCTCATTATCTTCCCGAACCACAATCCGCTTATGTTCGTCAATGCGAAGTCCATCAAATATCAGTTTTCGTTTATTGACAATCTGCTGTCGTAAGACTTCTGTTTCCTCATTCAAACATGATAAAATATTGTTGATAATATGTTCTTCGTTATCTTCCAAGGACAAAATCAGCAACTTCCCAAAAGCACCACCTTCCTTTATACTTTCTATGATTGTAAACACACTACACCACTTAACAACTCTTTATTGTAGTAAGTTGATAGACTGCTGTGCAAGCCAGAAACTATATCCATTTCCATCTTATTTGCTGTAAGAAGTATAATTGGAATAGTTTCTGTTTTACGAATTTCTATCATAAAATCTATACCATTTCCATCCGGCATATTTATATCCAATATAATTAGATCTATTGACTGCTCTTTATATATGTCTGAAGCTGACTGAAGTGAAAAAGCCTGCAAACAAAAGAACTCATTCCTTAACGCTAACTTGATCCCATCATTCAATTTATTATCATCTTCAACAATAAGTATTTTTTTCATATATTCTTGTAACTCCCATCTGTATTACATCTTTAATATTTTATCATAATTTTACGCTCTTCTCAATCAAAGGCTAAATGCATAAATCAAAGCAAGTTTCGCAACGTAGCACAATAACCCTTTCCGGGCTATTGACCACTTGCAACTTGATGGGGATTTCGTTTCCCCATACCCTCGACCACAATCACAGATATGTGTATTGGTTTCCATTTACATGGTCACAGTGCGATAATTTTTCATCACTCACTTTCCCAGCAGGCTACGAAATTTGGATTTTCTTATGAAACCACTACCACGTAAGAAAGGAAGTTATCAATGACAAGACCTAAGAAAGAGGAAACTCTTGCAAAAACTAAAGATGTGCATTTACGCATGAATGAAACTGAATATGATCTTCTTGCAGAAAGAGCCAAGGCTAACAGCATGACGGTTTCTGATTTTGTCCGAAGTGCCCTGGACAACCAGAAAGTCATCATCAAATACGAAATTACCGCAGATGTCCCCGAAATAAAAAAACTTATTAGCGAGTTTGGTAAGATTGGCAGCAACTTAAATCAGATTGCCCGGTATTTTAACCAGGGTGGAATTATCTCCACTGAAATGAAAAATGAAATCAGAAAGTCCCTTCGGGATATTTATGAAATGAAATATGAAGTGATGAAAATGGCAGGTGATTTCCGTGGCAGTAATTAAACATATTGCAAACAAAAACTCTAACTATGGAGAATCGGAACGATATCTTATCTTCCAGCACAACGAGTATACGCAAAAACCGATTCTTGATGAAGAAGGGCATATGATACTGAGAGAAGAATATTATCTGGACGGTCTGAACTGTGATCCATTCTCTTTTGCATCTGAATGTCAAGAGCTGAACAGCTACTACCACAAGAACAAAAACTTCAATGAGATAAAATCCCATCATTATATCATCAGCTTCGACCCGAAAGACAGGGATGAATGTGTCCCGGAGCTTGCAGAATGTAAATTCCGTGTTGCCTGTGATGTCACAAATCCTCTTTGCGGAGAGTTTGGATGCAGTTCCATTTACGGACCGCAGAAGGGTGCTACGCCGGAGATGATCCAGGACATGGATCAGTGGCTGGGTGCTTACGCAGAGCTTGCAAAGGAGCGTTTTCCGAAAGCAGATCCAAAGTATCCGGGAACAGGTGCTGCCGGCGGAATGGGATTTGCATTCCTGACCTTTACCGATGCAGTACTGGAATCCGGGATCAATATCGTACTGGATGAGACAAAACTTGAGGACTATATCAAAGATGCGGATCTTGTGATCACAGGCGAGGGACGCATGGATGGACAGACAGCCATGGGAAAAGCGCCGGTAGGTGTTGCAAAGCTTGCAAAGAAATATGGCAAAAAAGTGATCGCCTTTGCAGGTGCCGTACAGCGTGACGCAAGAGCCTGCAACGATGCAGGGATCGATGCCTTTTTCCCGATCCTCCGCGGAGTAGTAACTCTGGAGGAGGCCATGAAAAATGAGAATGCAAAGCAGAATCTGGCAGATACTACAGAGCAGGTTATCAGACTGATGAAATAAATAAAAGGCATATGATTCGTAAATTTCAGGATTCCTGCAGAAATATAGAGCGTGAGTGTCTGATCTGCTGGAAGAATAAATTTGGTGAAAGACGCTGAGAAGACATTGGATGATAATACAAAAAAGACAGGCCACCTCAGAAGCCTGTCTTTTTTGTGGTTTATAATTTGTAAAAATAAGGGAGCTGTAACCGGATTAAATCAATTTATGGGGATTTCAGACTTATCCTTCGATCGGTTCAAAATCCACAGCGCCATGCTTGCACAGCGGGCAGATGATATCTTCCGGAAGTTCATCGCCTTCATAGATGTATCCGCAGACTTTGCATACCCAGCCTTTTTTGCCCTCGGTCTGTGGCTTTGGCTTTACATGCTTCTGGTAGTAGGTGTAAGTCATGGTATCCTGATCGCTCATGACACGGGCCTCTGTGACGCTGCAGATGAACATTCCGTGAGTGCCGAGATCCACATAGTTTTCTACCTTCAGGGACATGAAAGCATTGATATATTTGTCCAGGAATACCAGGCCGTTGTCGGAGTGGTTTACTTTCTGGCCGGCAAATTTATCGGTGCTTCTGCCGGACTGGAAGCCGAACTGCT
>OGXJ01001779.1_pt1 | contig 15552 bp, 12 predicted proteins | sample 1576231 | NCBI WGS metagenome assembly OGXJ01 (sample SAMEA3541539, study PRJEB24748) | human gut metagenome | biome: human gut; feature: human-associated habitat; material: faeces | place: China | collected 2012
AAAAGAAATAGACTTACTACTCTCCCGTATCGAAGGATTGAAATCATTCCTCGAAAACAACTCCTTGGAAAATTTTCAGCAGGAAATCCTGAATGTTGAAAATTACCTGAAACGATTCGGTTCTTTGGCCGAACTGCTATCCCATCTTGAAAATGTGGAAAAGATAGCTTATGCCGCAAAAGAGTTTCTCAATATAGACGAGGTAGCCGCCTATCTACAAGTGTCCAAAGGCTATGTCTATAAGTTAACCATGCAGAAAGAACTTACCGTGTATAAGCCGAATGGAAAAAACATATTCATTCTCAGGGATGACCTGAACCGATGGATAAAGCGCAACCCCTGTTTCTCCAATACAGAAATAGAAAGGCAAGCCAATATCATCGCTTACACATTGGGACAAAAAAGTAAGAACAAACCAACAAAAGGAGGGAAAAAATAATGCAACCTGATATGATACAACCCAACAATTATCGGATAGACGAAGCCAAATATAAGTCTTTATTGAAATATATACGGCTGAGTGTTACCGAAAAATATGAGTTTCCACAGGAAATCGTACAAATAGACGGTGTTACCATTGCCACAATCGGAAATTTCAGTGCTTCCACCGGCAAACCCAAAAGCAAAAAGACATTCAATGTCAGTGCTATTGTCGCATCGGCTCTTTCCGGAAAAGAGATTCTAAAATATAAGGCAGAACTGCCGTCTTGCAAGAATCGAATCCTATACATTGACACTGAACAAAGCAAATGCCATTGCCACAAAGTGCTTCATCGAATTCTCAAACTGGCAGGACTACCTACTGACCAGGAAAATGACAACATCCAATTCTTAGTTCTGCGAGAATACACTCCCGACCAAAGGAGAGATATTATACGATGGGCACTCCACGAAGAGCAAAACATCGGGCTCGTAATCATTGACGGCATCCGTGATTTAATCCATGACATAAACAGTCCCAGTGAATCTCTTGACATAATCAATGAACTGATGAGATGGTCAAGCTATTACGAACTGCATATCCACACCGTCTTACATCTAAACAAAGGGGATGACAATACCAGAGGGCATATCGGAACAGAACTGAACAATAAGGCCGAGACTATCCTGCAAATATCAAAAAACAATGAAAATGGAAAAATCAGCGAAGTAAGAGCCATGCACATAAGGGACAGGGAATTTACACCTTTCGCATTTGAAATCGGAGAAGACTCTCTCCCGCACCTGGTAAAAGAACATCAATTCAAAAAGAACAAAATGGACAGACTGGCTTCTTATATAGATATGACCGAGCAGCAACACCGAACCGCCTTGGAAGCAACCTTTGAAGAATGCGCAGAATATGGCTACCAATCTTTGCTTGAAGCTCTTAAAAAGGGATATGAGAGCATTGGGTATTCAAGAGGAAGAAACACATTGGTAAACTTATGTAAGTTCCTGTTGGAAAATCATGCCATTACAAAAAACGGTCGTACCTACTCCTATAATAGTTCATTCCATCTCTAAGCAGTATGGTTTAGTTTGTGGGTATATATAAGTAAACCATACTAAAATGAATATAAAAGAAGCGAAACAGATACGGCTCGTGGAATATCTGCGGATAATAGGACATTCTCCGGTCAATGCGCGTGGCTGCCAGTATTGGTACCTCTCTCCATTGCGAGAGGAACGTACCCCCTCGTTCAAGGTCAACGATAATTTGAACGAATGGTACGACTTTGGGCTTTCTGCCGGAGGTGACATCATAGAACTGGGGAAACACCTTTATCGGACTGGCAATGTAAGTGTGGTATTGCTACGCATCAGCAAGAATGCTATTGGCGTACCTTTTCAACAGTTACAAAGCCGGAGTGTCCGTCCTTGTCCTATCGAGGAAGAAATGGAAAACGTGGAAGTAAGAGAACTGAGCCACTATGCCCTGTTGTCTTACCTCCGTTCCAGGTATATCAGCGAGAATATCGGCAGGATGTATTGCAAGGAGATTCATTATGAGCTACGCAAAAGACACTATTTCGCCATAGCCTTTGAAAACAAGACCGGCGGTTACGAGGTGCGCAATCCTTACTATAAGGGATGTATAAAGGGAAAAGACATATCCGTCATCAGGTATAACAAGGATATAATCCAAAATCATGTCTGCGTGTTCGAGGGCTTTATGGACTTCTTGTCTTACCAAGAACTTCATAGAAAAGGAGACTTTCATGTCTGCATCGACAGCCCTACCGATTTTCTTGTGATGAACTCAGTCAGTAATCTGAAAAAGTGTCTTGTGGAACTGGAACGGTACACCGCCATCCATTGTTATCTAGATAACGACCTCGCCGGGCAAAAGACCGTCGAGACCATTGCCGGACTTTACGGGATAAAGGTAATCGACCACTCCGAAAGTTACTACAACTACAAAGATTTGAATGACTATCTGAGAGGCAAAAGGCGTTAGTCTTTGTATTCCCTTTGATAGAAATATAGTATCCACGAAAGGCTCTCCGCACAGGAGGGATTTTCGTGGATATGTGTGTAAGTAAACCTGGTTATGGATTTTTCCTACTATCTATTTGGCTATAATCTCCCAATAGCCGGTCTTAGTAGAACCTACCCTCTTAATAACATTCAATTCCTGAAGCTGCTTCATTGTTTGGGCTACCCACCTTCTTGAATAACCTGTCAGATTAGCAAGGTCTGTCATGGTTACTTTGGGATTGATTTGTATTTGTTCCAAAATTTGTAGTGCAGTTTCTGGTGCAGTTTGTAGTGCAGTTTGTAGTGCAGTTTGTAGTGCAGTTTTGAGTGCACCTCGCCTTGATGCCTTCACGGAAGCATCTTTGTTGGCTATGTCGGCTATTATATTTCCGGCAGCTTCGTGGCAAGGAATCGTGATGCGGAAGAATGTGCGGTCTTCATCCGTGACAACGGTTGCACGTGGAGAGCCATTATTCTCCAACACATTTTGTATGGTCGGAATACCCGTAGAACGCCCTTCGGTCATATCCAGTTCTTTAAGATATTCACCCAAGCGACGGTTGCGGTAACGTTTTGAAACAAGAATCTCACAACGGGAAATGTCATCGGCAGATATACTTCGATCCGGGCCACCCACATTTTGAATGGTAATACTATCCGGCTCTACTGTTATTACGACAGGTTCCCATTCCCGATAGTCACGATGATAAAGCGAGTTCGTGACACTTTCTTCTAATGCCTGATAAGGATAAGTATAGAATTTCCTACTGCGATAGTCATTCTCCGGTTTGATGATACTCTGCATCACGAGCATACGCTTCAAGTATTCCAAGGTGCGGTCTATAATCTGCGGAACAGAACCTGTGATGACTGCTCCTTCGTAAAGGTTACTCGGATTATTCAGCCTTCCTTCAGGGAAATAGACAATCTCCACCTGTGTCCGCTTGAAAAATTTGCTTGGATTCTCACAGAACATCATGGCAGCCACATTTCTCAGCATACGGTTTTCCTTCGGGCCGACAAACAAGTCCATCTGCTCCAGAATCTCTTGCAGTGGTCTGATGTTAATCTCGCTTGCCAGTTTGCTTCCGACTTTCACCAGGCATTCACGCAAAAGCAAAGTGGATATGTCTTCCAAACGAATGTCAGGGTTGCCCCTTTCATCAAATGGCACACGACTGGCAAGTTCGCGAAGCTCATCCAGCACCTCACCTTTGGCGATAATGCTGCTTGTTCCACTGCGGATATAGAAGTATTCCTTGGAACCGTTCTTTGCCGTTACATTCTCCGGAACAGAATACGGACGGTTAATCCCGGCAGGGCACCATATTACGAGTACAGTCTTGCCGTCCACTTCCTCCGTGCTTGTCCGAGGCATATAGTACGGGGCTATCTTGTTATTATAGCCGACCATATCCTGAAGGATGTCATCAATCTCTTCAATGGGTATTCCTTCAACAGGCCGAATGGCAACTCCGGTCTTGTCGTCAGTGTCAACGCCTACCACGATATAACCGCCACCAAGGTCGTCAAAATCATTTGCGAAAGCGCATACGCTGTGGTATATGCTCACCGGATTCCAACCTTTCTTAAATTCAATCCGATTGGACTCTATCCTCTGTTTGTTCAGCAGGTCGTCTATGTTGATAGCAAGTGCCATAATTATTCATCCGCTTAATGGTAATTGTTCTCTGTTCGTCTTTCAAAATATACATGGCAGTTTTGCGTTTTCGTCTTTTATTACCACAAACACCTTGAAAATCTGTTGCAAAGTTAATGATTTTGCACGAGTTGAGCAAAGAAACGGGTGATTGGTTTAATAGTCATTGATGAATAAGAGACTTTCATCTGATCTTCTTTGGAAAATATAAGTAAAGACATTAAGATGGGCAAACCGGACAACCTGTTTATCTTTCATCCTCGTCTCAATCCGGCTCGTATTTCGGTTCAAAAATGCGCTTAAAGTATGATAACTGAGTATGATTTTAGATTTTCTCGGAATAATCTTTAATATTCAGCCGCTTTTCGCGAGGATATTTCGTAGTATGAAATTATTGTACTTCCTTTGCGTTCATATTTTAATCATATTCTAAAATCAGACTATAAGATATGAAAGCATATTTCATCTTCGCCATTGCGCTGACCGTGGCATACATCATCTACTACGCTGTGATGATAGCAAGAGACCTTTATGGTAAAAACGGGGAAAAGATAAAATCCGGAGAAGAAGAATTTGACGTGAGCGATTTTGACGAGGAAGAAAGCGTCAGCGTGGTAGAGAACGACAAGGGATTCAATATCGGTGACAACGAGTATGAGACCCACTACATCGATGAGACACAGAGTGTATCGGAGGAAACAAATTCCGCAGACGAAAAGCCGAAACAGGATGTCATCGAGGCTCTGAACAACAAGGTCAAGGCTAACATGGAAGAGACACAGGTCACCTTCTCCAATCCCTATAACTCCGCGGAGCTGTACAAGCTGATGATTCAAAACGGCATTGGAGAATTACATCCGGACGGAGGTGTAACCACCAAGAACGTAATTGATGAACTATGACCCGACACAATGGCAAAAGAATACTAAGCGCACTGTGTACGCTGCTCCCCTGTTCCGTCTTCGCCAAAAGCGGCGGCGTGAACTACTCGTGGGGAGCGGACGCGCTGGCTTCCATGCACGACTATGTGGTGACGATGATGCTCTATGTCCAATACATCATTTACGCGGTTGCAGGAGGTTTTGCGGTCATAGCCGCATTCCAGATATATATCAAGATGAACACGGGCGAGGACGGAATCACCAAGCATATACTCACGCTGGTCGGAGCCTGCCTTTTCATCATCGGTGCGACAATAGTCTTTCCGGCATTTTTCGGCTATCGAATTTAGAAAATCACGAGTGTAAAACAATCAATAAAGTTCAATTAAAACAAGACAAGCATGTTTGAAAAAGTTAAACGATTCGCAAAGAAAATCGCGACTTCAAAGAAAACGCAGATGACCTGCCTGATGGTAATGTGCGGTGTGACCGCTTTGATGGCACAGACTACCGCAGGAGACTACTCGGCCGGAACAGCGGCACTGACCCAAGTGAGCGAGGAAATCGCCAAGTATGTTCCTATCGTGGTGAAACTCTGTTACGCCATTGCCGGTGTGGTAGCCGTAGTGGGTGCGATCTCGGTATATATCGCGATGAACAACGAGGAGCAGGATGTCAAGAAAAAGATCATGATGGTGGTCGGAGCCTGCATCTTCCTTATTGCGGCAGCCCAGGCACTTCCTCTGTTCTTCGGACTCTCCTAAACCGCAGGTATCATGAACGGGAAAGAGGAACACTATCCGGATTATCCATTGTTCAAGGGGCTGCAACGTCCCCTTGAATTTATGGGTATTCAGGGTCGCTACATCTATTGGGCGGCAGCCACGATAGGCATCGCCATTGTCGGCTTCATCATAGCCTACTGTATGGCAGGATTCGTCCTTGCCCTGATTGTCCTGTCCGTCACCGTGACAAGCGGTGTGGGACTGATTCTGTTCAAGCAGCGCAAGGGACTACACAGCAAACGGCAGGAACGTGGGGGGTTCATCTATGCCTACTCAAAGAAAATGTAACAGAAAACCATTTGACCATGAATGGATATATTGAATGTTGAACGTGGGTGGGCTTGACCTTTCAATAGGTCAGCCTGCCCTTAATTGTAAACAGCCGAATGATTATATATGTTTTCATAGTCTTCATTGCCCTTTGCGTGGGCATGGCCGTGTCGGTCTATGCCTTTGGAACGGGTGGCAAGCGAAAACGCATCTTTCAGGACATCTATTTCTCCGTGGAAGAAGCGGACGGGATTGGTGTGATATATACCAAGACTGGAGAATATTCTGCCGTGCTGAAACTGGAGAACCCGGTACAGAAATATTGCGCCAACATCGACTCTTACTATGAGTTCACGCAACTTTTCACCGCCATTGCCCAGACTTTGGGAGAAGGCTATGCCATACACAAACAGGATATTTTTATCCGAAAAAAATTTACGGAAGAGAGCGACGAGAACCGTGAATTTCTCTCCACATCCTATTTCCGTTACTTCAACGGAAGACCTTATACCGACAGCGAATGTTATCTGACTATCACTCAGGAAGTCAAGAAAAGCCGTCTGATTTCTTTTGACGGCAAGAAGTGGCGAGACTTCCTTGTAAAGATACGCAAGGTTCACGACCAGCTGCGTGATTCCGGCGTACAGGTGAGATTCCTGAACAGGCAGGAAGTCAATGAATATGTTGACCGTTATTTCGCCATGAACTTCCGTGACAAGGTAGTCTCGATGACTAACTTCAAGGTGGATGACGAATATATCTCCATGGGAGACAAACGGTGCAAAGTGTATAGCCTTGTGGATGTGGATAACGTGAGCCTGCCGTCTGTCATCCGTCCCTATACCAACGTGGAGGTCAACAACAGCTGTATGCCGATGGATCTGGTGTCTGTTGTGTCCGGCATTCCCAATACCGAAGCGGTGGTGTATAACCAGATGATATTCATTCCCAACCAAAAGAGAGAACTGGCCTTGCTTGACAAAAAGAAGAACCGCCATGCGAGTATGCCCAATCCCGGAAACCAGATGGCGGTAGAGGACATCAAACGTGTGCAGGAAGTGGTGGCAAGGGAAAGCAAGCAACTGGTCTATACGCACTACAATCTTGTAGTAGTCATGTCCGCAGACACCGACATCCACAAATGTACCAACCATCTGGAAAACCAGTTTTCAAGGATGGGCATCCATATTTCCAAAAGAGCCTACAACCAGTTGGAGCTGTTCGTCAATTCCTTTCCGGGCAATTGTTATGGTATGAATCCCGACTATGACCGTTTCCTTACCTTGGGTGATGCGGCAGCCTGTCTGATGTACAAGGAACGCATCCTGCATAGCGAGAAAACTCCTTTGAAGATATATTACACGGACAGGCAAGGCGTGCCTGTGGCTATCGACATCACAGGAAAAGAGGGCGCGGAGAAATTGACCGACAATAGTAATTTTTTCTGTTTGGGTCCAAGTGGCAGCGGCAAATCCTTCCACATGAACAGCGTTGTGCGCCAGCTTCACGAGCAAGGGACGGACGTGGTAATGGTAGATACCGGTAACTCATACGAGGGATTGTGCGAGTATTTGGGTGGAAAATATATCTCTTACACGGAGGAATGCCCGATTACGATGAACCCTTTCCGCATCAACAGGCAGGAATTGAACGTGGAAAAGACAGGCTTCCTGAAAAATCTCGTGCTGCTGATTTGGAAAGGCAGCCAAGGGACGGTCACCAAAACGGAAGACAGGCTGATCGAGCAGGTCATCACCGAATATTACGATACCTACTTCAACGGTTTCGATGGTTTCACTCCACCCCAACGGGAGGACCTGCGCAAAAGCCTTTTGATTGACGAGCGAAACAAAAACGGCAACCGCGCTGAAAATGAAACGGAACTGAACGCACGGATAGAAACTGTCATAGACGAGATAGAACGCAGGAGAAAGGAACTGAAAGTGGAATCACTGTCATTCAACACATTCTATGAGTTCTCCGTACAACGCATTCCCGACATCTGCAATGAAAACAGTATAACCGGGATAGACATTTCCACCTACCGGTATATGATGAAAGATTTCTATCGAGGTGGCAACCACGACAAGACGCTGAACGAAAACATGGACAGTTCGCTGTTTGACGAGACCTTCATTGTCTTTGAAATCGATTCCATAAAAGATGACCCGCTCCTGTTCCCCTTGGTGACACTCATCATCATGGACGTGTTCCTGCAAAAGATGCGTATCAAGAAGAACCGCAAAGTCCTGGTCATTGAGGAGGCATGGAAAGCCATAGCCAGCCCTCTTATGGCAGAATACATCAAATTCATGTGTGCGCCCGTAAAGGTTGCATCGTAAATATCTCTTTGGCAAGAGATTAGGAAAGTGTTCTTTGAAAATGACCTATCATCAGCCGACTTATCTGTTTCGGGAAAACTTAACCGAGCAGGGAGTGTAGCATGTCGGAAAAGTCATAAGTCAGTTAGTTACCAAACTGCGACTGAATGGCGAGATGAAAAGATAGATATGAGGATAAAGTCCGAATTGATTGAACGATAGTCCGAATGGTCCCCCTTGAGGCTATGGCGTAAGGTAACTATCAATCGCCATATCGTGATACTACTTCAGTGTATAGGAATGAAGGTAGCAAGAACTTATCACGACACAACCGCAGTAAGCGAGTAAAGGACGGAAGTCGTATCCGACAATCTATCATGCCAACAGTTACGATGTAATAAACGGGGATTACCTATCCCGAAGTGCCGAAAGGCTATTAGGTTCGACCTATGAAAATTCGGAGTGGTAACGGAGCTTCCATAGTAGTTTGAGCAAGGTAACGCCTTGTACATGGCGAAGGGAAGCAGCTAATTATTAATACAATTAACGGAAAATGTGAGAGACATTATGAGAAGTCCAGAAAGAGTATTAAACAGTCTATCAGAACACAGTAAGGATGCAAGCTATAAGTTTGAACGTCTTTACAGAATTTTGTTCAATGAGGAAATGTTCTACGTTGCCTATCAGCGTATCTACGCTAAAGAGGGTAACATGACTAAAGGTTCAGACGGTCAGACCATTGACAACATGAGCCTGAAACGAATTGAAAAGTTGATTGATACGTTAAAAGATGAAACGTACCAGCCCCAACCGTCAAAGAGGGTGTACATACCGAAGAAAAACGGTAAGAAAAGACCTCTTGGCGTGCCGACTTTCAATGACAAGTTGATACAAGAAGTAGTAAGAATGGTACTGGAAGCCATATACGAGGGAAATTTTGAATACACCTCGCATGGTTTCCGTCCCAATCGAAGCTGCCATACTGCATTAACTCATATCCAAAAGGAGTTTAATGGTGCAAAATGGTTTGTGGAGGGAGACATAAAAGGCTTCTTTGATAATATAAACCATGATGTATTGATAAACATTCTCTTGGAGCGTATTGCGGATGAACGCTTCATCCGATTGATACGCAAGTTTATGAAAGCGGGATATATCGAAGACTGGCAATTCCACAATACTTACAGTGGCACACCGCAAGGGGGTATCATCAGCCCGATATTGGCTAATATATACCTTGACAAGCTGGATAAGTATATAAAGGAATACACAGCCAAATTCGACAAAGGGAAGAAACGAAAATTCAGTAGAGAAAGTATGGACTTTGGCAATGCAAGAAAACGTATTGTGCGAAGATTGAAGTTCGTAAAAGACGAAAGGCAAAGGACAAAGCTAATCCTTGAACTGAAAGCAATAGAACAAGGACGGGCTAAATATCCCAACGGCGAAGAAATGGATGCCGATTACAGAAGAATGAAATATGCAAGATATGCAGATGATTTTCTTGTGGGAATTATCGGAAGCAAGCAGGATGCGCAACAGATAAAAGAAGATATTAAAAACTTCCTTGCTGACAGACTGGCATTGGAGCTGTCCGATGAAAAGACACTTGTCACTCACACGGAAAGACCGGCCAAGTTTCTCGGATATGAAATCACTGTAAGAAAGTCCAATGACCAAAGACGGGATAAACGGGGTAGATTGAGAAGAACCTATGGTAAAAGGGTCTGCTTGAATGTCAGTACGGAAACAGTCCGTAAAAAACTTTTCGATTGGGGAGTCTTGGAACTGACAAACCGTAACGGAAAGGAAATATGGAAACCGAAATGTAAATCGGGACTGATATTCAATGACGACCTTGAAATCCTTGATAGTTATAATCGGGAAATCGTGGGGTTCTATAATTACTACTCCATAGCCAACAACTGCGCCCATGCCTTGAATAATTTCAAGTACATCATGGAATACAGCATGTACAAAACGTTTGCAGGCAAATATAAGTGCCGAACACGTAAGGTAAACAAGAAATATCGTAAGAACGGTAGGTTTATCGTAACGCACATGACTAAAACTGGTGTAAAGGAAAGATACTTTTACGACGGTGGCTTCAAACGAAAGAAGCCCACCTATAAATCGGAATGTGACATTATGCCACGAACAATTTATACTGCGGGGCGGACAAGCCTTGTTGAAAGGCTGAAAGCCCGTGAGTGTGAATTATGTGGAGCGACAGACGACCTTGTTATGCACCATGTAAGGAAACTAAAGAACTTGCAGGGAAAGGAAAGCTGGGAACGACACATGATTGCCCGTAAACGCAAGACGATTGCCGTGTGCAGGAGTTGTCACAAGAAGATACATGACGGAAAGATAGACTGAAATTAGTGGAGAGCCGGATACGCTGAGAGGTGTAAGTCCGGTTCGGGGGCGAGCATTAGGAAACCTACCATAGAAATATGATAAGGCGCTGGGTGCTTAGCCTACATAAGACCGCCCGAAAGTTCTGGGCTTCAGTGGGCGTGGTCACACAAGAGATTCAGGACATCATCGGGTCTGAGATTGTAAAGGAGGCCATCATCAACAACTCCGATGTGGTAATGCTGCTTGACCAAAGCAAGTTCCGTGAACGCTTTGATACTATCAAGGCTATTCTCGGTCTGACAGACGTGGACTGCAAGAAAATCTTTACCATCAACCGACTGGAGAATAAAGAGGGGCGTTCGTTCTTTCGTGAGGTCTTTATCCGCCGTGGCACTACCAGCGGTGTGTATGGTGTGGAGGAACCGCATGAGTGTTACATGACCTATACCACAGAACGGGCCGAGAAAGAAGCCTTGAAACTCTACAAGGCTGAACTGCAATGTAGCCACAAGGAAGCCATCGAACGTTATTGCGCTGACTGGGATGCTTCCGGAATAAGCAAGTCCCTGCCGTTTGCCCAAAAAGTGAATGCTGCCGGGAAGGTATTGAATCTTCATCAACCAAAGACAAAACAACAATGAAACGATTCGCTCTCATAATAATGACAATAGCCACGATTTTCTCCCAACAAGTTCATGCCCAGTATTACAGCGTGAACTTCGATGCGAAAACCGTTGCCGCTATGGTTGCCGCCTACGGTACTGGAACCGTTGCAGAAGCGTATTATGACGAGCAGGTGCAGAATATACTGAAACACTACAAGGCTTCGGAAGTGGCCACTGCCGGAATATTTGCCAGCAAGTTCCTGGAGAGGAAGGCACTCACTGATTTGGGCATTTGGAGCAGTGCCACCGAAAATTACTACTACCGCAGGATTTATCACTTGGTGGCGCACAAGATTATCCCGAAGACATGGATTGTCGCCAAACTGATGCTCCGTTCTCCGCAGACCGCACTCCATTGGTGCAGTTATCTGATGAAAGTGTGCGATGACACCAAATCCCTCTGTATGCAGTTCGAGAGCGTTGTCACCAACAGCACACTGTCTTTCTCCGATATCGCCTTTCTGGAAATCAATGAGGAAATCGCCTCCATCTTAAAACTCTCCGAAATAGGCAACGTGGACTGGCAACGGCTCTTTGATGACATATCCAAAGTGCCGGACAACTTCACCAAGGAAAACCTGAAAGCCGATTTGGACAAACTTTACCGGATGGGAGCCGGTCTTGCCACTTCGGGAATCACCAATATCGGGAACGCCTTACTGCAACAGAACTCGTTTCACGAGCTGATGAACGGGAAAGTCAGCAAGGTCATTGACATCTACGAGCATTACAACGGACTTTTCGAGCAACTGGAGAACAATGCCGGACAGACCATATTGGGCATCGTGGGTGGTGAAGAAAATGTGGCAGGATTGTTCAAGTTCAGCGACTACAACCTCACTTCGTGGATTACCGATTATCTGGACGAAACAGCCGGGAATTACTACACCCAGCGATGGTACATCGCGAGGCGTGACCGTGGCAGTGTCTCCCTCTGCGACTATTATCCCCCGACAGATGACAAGAGCATCCTTGAAGGTGGTGAATGGACCCGCTTCAAGACAAGCGATCCGAACTTCTATCCCAACGCATCGCAAAAGGAGCAGGCCCTTTCCAATTCGGAACGCTATGCCGGATGGTCAAGGAACAGGGTGCAGCAGCTTAACAATGCCAATGACGGCTTCAGTTACACAATCAATTATTACCAGTCCAGCTATATCATTAAAAAAGGGAAGAAACAGACCAAGAAGGCATACGCCTACGAAATCCATGTCACGAAAAGCTGGAACAACGAGGAAATAGTCTATGAAGACGTGTTCGATTCCTATTCGATGGATTTGAACACATTCAAGGCTCAACTTAATGCACATCTGTCTGAGTTTAACGACAACGAAGACGGCTATGTCTATTATATCGCTTCCGACAGCCGGAACTATTACCAGGCAACCAATGAAGAGAAACTGAAAGGATGCGAGACGGTAACAATCAGTGTCACCTGTTCGGACGGTGCGACACTTGGGCAGGGAACAACCCAGTACAAGTGCCGGAAATGCGGAAGTACGCTCAACGCACATTCCAAAGAGTGCGCGATGAAGACTACAGCTGAAAGCGAGGAACTGGATTTGTCTGAACTCGATGCCATGCAGCGGGAAGCGGACAACAAGGTTTACGCGCTCCAGTCACAAATATCCGCATTGGAAACGGAAAACGAATCGCTTATCAAACAGATTGCCAATGCCAGTGTGGAGGATGCCGTTCCTCTCCGTCAGAAATACAATGAGAACAAAGCGGAGATAGACAGGTTGAAACCTGAACTTGCCGCCTGGCAGCAGAAGCAAGAGGAAATCGCACAAGCAAAAGAAGAAGCCCAAAGCGACAACGATGTTCAGACCGATGACTATTACCGGATACCGGCTATCATGCAAGACTGCAAGACGGCTTACAATATCACCTGGCAGGACAACGGTTCCTGGAACGGCTACACCTATGTCCGAAAAGGCACAATCCCGAATATCAACGGCATCATCACATTCAAGGCTACTCGCGTCTGCGGTTATCCTGATAACGGGTGTTATTATTCTCACGGCGTGTATAGGAGCCGTATTCATTCCGGCGGTATCCGCCTTCGCTGCGGCGCTCATAGCTGGAATTCTGCCCTCCCGCAACCCGTTCTCCGTTGGCAGATCTCCGCGGCTGCGAATACGTCTGTGCCGATGTATTCTGCCCTGCATCCGTTCTGCGCGGCTGCACGTGCATTTCCATTCTCTCTGCCGGTTCCGCCGATCCAGCCGGATGCTCACTGACAGAAGCCTGGGGCGTTTCTTCTTTCTGTCCCCCTTCCGCCGGCTTCTCAAGTTCGCACAGCCTGTCTATGATCTCCGCCTTTTTCAGGGTGCTGATCCCCTTTAACCCCTGTGCCTTCGCCATTTCCCGAAGCTGCACCAGAGGGAGTGTCTTTAATTTTTCTCTCATATAATTCTCCTTACCCTGTTTAATTGTGTCATATTCTCTGGGATTCAAAAATCAGAAATAAGAAACGTGTGGATGTCTTCCAGGTACTTACACGAAACCGGACACCCAGTGCGCCATGGGGCAATAGACAAAGACCGTCCAGAGTGCGGAAAAGACCAGCATGGCCGAGAAGCGGATGCGTTCGGCATAGGCACCGGAAATGAGCGCCACGGTGAGGGCCGCGAACATGCACTGGAACGCCATGAAGACATTGTGCGGCAGGTTGGCTGCGGGGCCGTTGGCTTCGCCTCCCACACCTATGAGGAACACATGGTCAAGGTTGCCGATAAGACCGGAGATATCGCCGCTGAAAGCAAGGGAGTAACCGAACAGGGCCCAGAGGATGGAGACCATCCCCAGCGCGGCATAGCTGTGCATGCACGTGGAGAGGATGTTTTTTGACCGGACGAGCCCGCCGTAGAACAAGGCCAGGGCCGGAGTCATGAGCATGACGAACGTGGCGCAAAGGATGATGAACGCGGTGTCTGCAGGATTCATGGAAAACCTTCCTGTGGTCTGGCGGTGCGACAGGTATCGGGCCTGTGCACTGCGGAAAACATGATTGCCGTTTTCTCAGACAGCGAGCAGCGGCAGACGTCACAGGACAAAGCAATCCCTGTGCCAGAAGCAGATATGAGGAAGATTTTTTGATATAATATACTAAAATCACTTGTAAAAAAAATTATATTTAACGAAAGCGCACCAGAATGCAGGAGAAAAAGAATCCTTGGGAAAGGTATATTTCTACCAAACGGTAGAAATATGCCGGATGCACAAACATGCGCTTTGCGGCACAAATGGGATTTGAGGTTGATAATCTTTATAAATCAACTAGATATGTAGATATTTTTATTTTTCTACCAAGATGTAGAAAGCGGATGCGCTCTGCATTGATTGAACACCCAATCACTGAAAATCGAAATATATCATATCGATATAATTATATTTTTTTAAATTTATACCAAAATGTGGACAAAGCGGAGCCGCAGGCCCGGATGGACAGACGCTATGTTACGAAGCGTTGTTTTGTGCCGGATAGTTCCCTGCGGACCAAGGCAACAGGGGCGGAATGACATGCCCTGGACAGGATCTGTGCAAAGGCGAAGCTGGCCCGCCTGCATGGTGGGGAATCCATCCTGTTTCTAGCCAGGAAAAGATGGTTTTCGTGCGCTCGCACACGGAATCCCGGGCGTGATGCGGGTATCTCCCTGTGGAACAAGAGGATGACCTTCAAACACAGACAAGGAGATCAGGATGCCCGGACAAGCATGGTTGGCAGGAAGGGGCGCAAGTGCTCTCAAGGTAGGGCGTGCCTGGCTGGGGAGCTGCTGCGGCCTGTTACTGGTGGCGGCTTTGGACAGACTGGCCGTAGGCGATTACGGCGTGCCCATGTTGATAGGTTCTTTTGGTGCCTCGGCGGTACTGCTGTTCGCAGCCCCGGACAGTCCGTTGTCCCGCCCACGCAATCTGCTGGGAGGGCACTTTTTTTCTGCTCTAGTCGGTGTGGCCTGCGCACAATGGCTGCCGCCCTTCTGGGCTGTATGCCTTTGCGTGCCCACAGCCATCGCCGTCATGCTGCTGAGCGGGACAGTGCATCCGCCGGGAGGGGCCACGGCCCTTATCGCCGTCACAGGCGGAGAGCATGCTCCGTCAATGACCAGCCCGAAGTCTGGGAATGGGTACGCAATGCCAGTGATT
>OGXJ01001780.1_pt1 | contig 15545 bp, 8 predicted proteins | sample 1576231 | NCBI WGS metagenome assembly OGXJ01 (sample SAMEA3541539, study PRJEB24748) | human gut metagenome | biome: human gut; feature: human-associated habitat; material: faeces | place: China | collected 2012
TTGGGTCTTCCTGCCGATCATCCTTTTTGGAGTGATCCGGCCGAGGAATGGACATTTCAAAAGGCATGGGCGGGAAAAGCTTGTCCAATTGACGGACACCAGTCATTAAAGAAATAAATGTGTATATCGAAACAGGACAAGTATATAATCAATTTTTGTGACAAGCATAAAAAGAAGAACCAAAAGAAGTGATATTACCCCTGTCATTATCCGTTCGATATAGGTAATGACACATTTTCCTGATAAAAAATAGAGAGCGCTATCAGAAGAAAGATGTTCCCAAATCTAGAAAGATAGCACAAACATTACTATAAACTAATGTGATTGTGCCTGCTATCATTTCAAACTATTCTTGCTGAATTCTTATTCGTTTTCCTGCACTTCTGGGAACAAAAGAGAGAGGGATAATAGCCATACTTAAACTGTTTTCTCTCTTTCTTCTTAAAGCATCAACCTCATAGTCTCCCCCTTGGATATACTATAACTTTAGCTTACTCTATTTTATTCGTTCCGAGTATTGTAGCTGAGCTCATATAACATTTTACTACCCCTTTCTTTGCTATGAGAAACGTGTATCCAAACGTTGACTCTCCTCCAATATTTTCTCAGATACTTTTAAAAGTATACAAAGTTTAATAATACTTTGTTGATTCAATAGAGAAAGCAATAAGTTCTTCAACGACTAATTTGAACCCTTTTAGGAATATCTGTGTAAATATATGTCGTTTTGGGGAGAAATGTACCAAATTTGTCCCTCATTTGGATTATTTAGGTCGGTCTATTCTTGTTGAATGCATTATTTTTGCAATCAGATAATTAATCACTTAACAAAATAATCCGTGTATTATGAAAACAATTCTTAGCGCATTAGGACTATCCCTTCTGATCTTTACGAGTTGCGGTGGACAGAAAAAAGTTGAAGTAGACTTTATCCAGGACAACATCGACAACGCAGTGGCACAAAACACGATTCAAACGGATATTATCGAGAAATCAGGTAAAATCCTAAATCCGAGAACTATCAATAAAGACGGTAGTATATCTTATATACCTATTGACGACTGGTGTTCCGGTTTCTTCCCCGGCAGTATGTGGCTGACTTATAACCTGACCGGAGATCAGAAATGGTTACCGTTGGCTGAAAAGTATACAGAGGCCCTTGATTCTGTGAAGCATCTGAAATGGCACCATGATGTAGGCTTCATGATTGGCTGCAGCTATCTGAACGGATACCGTATGGCAGACAAGAAAGAATATAAAGATGTAATCATTGAAACGGCAAAATCTCTTTCTACCCGTTTCCGCCCGAATGCAGGTGTTATTCAGTCATGGGATGCCGATAGAGGTTGGCAAGGAACGCGCGGTTGGAAATGTCCGGTGATTATCGACAATATGATGAATCTCGAATTACTGTTCGAGGCAACCGCTTTTTCCGGTGACTCTACTTTCTATAATATTGCAGTGAAACATGCGGATACGACCATGGCTCATCACTTCCGTCCGGACAACAGTTGTTATCATGTTGTGGATTATGATCCCGAAACAGGCGAAGTGCGTAAGAGACAAACAGCGCAGGGATATGCGGACGAATCCGCCTGGGCTCGCGGACAGGCCTGGGCTTTGTACGGATATACTACTTGTTACCGCTACACTAAAGATAAGAAGTATCTCGACCAGGCGCAAAAAGTATATAACTTCATCTTTACGAATAAGAACCTGCCGGAAGATCTCGTTCCTTACTGGGATTATGATGCTCCGAACATCCCGAATGAACCGCGTGATGCTTCTGCCGCTGCTTGTACGGCTTCCGCCCTTTACGAACTGGACGGTTATCTGCCGGGCAATCATTACAAGGAAACTGCTGATAAGATCATGGAAAGCTTGGGCTCACCCGCTTATCGTGCTAAAGTTGGAACAAATGGAAACTTTATCCTGATGCACTCGGTAGGCAGTATCCCTCACGGACAGGAGATTGATGTTCCTTTGAATTATGCCGACTATTACTTCTTGGAAGGACTGATGCGCAAAAGAGACTTGGAAAAGAAATAATAAGGTTATCGTTTATTATTTATCATCTTATAACTTAAATATATATGAAACCTATAAATCTTTTGGTGGGAGGCCTGACACTGTTTACGGCACAGGGTTGCAAGGCTCCGAAGCAAGTAGTCGAACGATCGGAACATCCCAATATTATTTATGTATTTCCGGACCAGTACCGTAATCAGGCAATGGGCTTCTGGAGTCAGGATGGATTCCGGGATAAAGTAAATTTTGAGGGAGATCCCGTACATACCCCCAATCTGGATGCATTTGCACGGGAGTCTATGGTTCTGACCTCCGCGCAAAGCAACTGTCCGTTGAGTAGCCCTCATCGGGGAATGTTGCTGACCGGTATGTATCCGAACCGTAGCGGAGTGCCTTTAAATTGCAACTCTACACGTCCGATCAGTTCTTTGCGTGAGGATGCGGAGTGCATCGGTGATGTATTTAGCAAAGCTGGCTATGATTGTGCTTATTTCGGTAAACTTCATGCAGATTTTCCCACTCCGAATGATCCCGAACATCCGGGACAATATGTAGAATCCAAACGTCCTGTGTGGGATGCCTATACACCGAAAGAGCGTCGTCATGGTTTCAACTACTGGTATTCTTATGGCACGTTTGATGAACATAAGAATCCGCATTACTGGGATACGGACGGTAAAAGGCACGATCCGAAAGAATGGTCACCTCTGCATGAATCTGGAAAAGTTGTATCTTATTTGAAAAACGAAGGTAATGTGCGTGATACAAAGAAACCTTTCTTTATCATGGTAGGGATGAATCCTCCTCATAGTCCGTATCGTTCATTGGATGATTGCGAAGAGCAGGACTTTGATCTTTATAAAAACCAACCTTTAGACAGTCTGTTGATTCGTCCTAATGTTGACCTGAAAATGAAGAAAGCCGAATCAGCCCGTTATTATTTCGCTTCCGTGACCGGGGTAGACCGTGCTTTCGGACAGATTCTGGAAACACTGAAAGAGATGGGGCTGGATAAGAATACAGTCGTTATTTTTGCCTCCGATCATGGTGAAACGATGTGTAGCCAACGTACGGATGATCCGAAGAATTCGCCTTACTCAGAGTCAATGAATATCCCGTTTCTGGTTCGTTTCCCGGATAAGATTCAGCCGCGGGTAGATGACTTGCTGCTTTCCGCTCCTGACATAATGCCTACTGTGCTCGGACTGTGCGGATTGGGTGATTCAATTCCGGCAGAAGTGCAGGGACGTAACTTTGCCCCTCTTTTCTTCGATGAAAAGGCTGAAATTGTTCGTCCTACCGGTGCTTTGTACATTCAGAATATAGATGGTGAAAAGGACGAAAACGGCTTGGTAAAAACTTACTTTCCTTCATCACGAGGTATTAAGACTGCGGACTATACATTGGCTCTGTACATCGACCGTAAGACAAAACAGTTAAAGAAAAGTCTTTTATTCAATGACGCGAAAGACCCGTATCAGTTGAACAATCTACCTTTGGAAGAAAACAAGGAAATAGTGGCACAACTTTATCGTGAAATGGGTGCTATGTTGAAAGAAATCAACGATCCTTGGTATACGGAGAAGATTTTATCGGACAAAATACCTTATTAAGCAGTAGTTGGTTACTGTTTGACCATTTAATAATGACACAATGAAGAAAGATATTTGTTTTATACTACTGTTTCTGTTTGTAACAGCTTCTTCGGCTTTCGCACAACTCATAGGATTTGAGAGTAGTGAGGTACCCGAAGCATTTAAGACTTCCGGAAAGGGAGAGGCGAAAATTTCTTCTCTTTTCTATAAAGAGGGTAAAAGTAGCTTGGAGTGGGATTTCCAATCCGGTTCAACTTTGAATGTACAGATACCTCCTTTATCATTAAAAGGAAAAACGGAGAGACAGTATGGCATTACCTTGTGGATATATAATGAAAAGCCACAGCAGGATTCTATTCGTTTTGAATTCCTGAATAAGGCGGGAGAGGTGTCTTATTGGTTTGCTTATCATCTGCAAGCAGCAGGGTGGCGGGCTTGCTGGATTTCTTTCGAATATATGCAAGGCGATAAGAAGGACAAAGATATTGTAGCTTACAGGTTAGTTGCCCCCCAACGCAAAGGACGTATTTTTCTTGACCGTCTGATATTCCCGGAAAAGAAGATGAATCTTCGTACCACTCCGGATCAGCAGTTGCCGACTAATAATGGCTTGGCTAACCGTGACCTCTGGCATTGGTGCCTGGTATGGAAGTGGGAGCAACTGTCGTATGATACTCCATTGGCATCCAAGTTGACTGCTCGACAGGCGAAAGACCTGAAAACAATCGAGCAACGTCTGACAGATTTTCTGGAAGTGAAAAAAGCCCCTAAAAAGCAAGTTGATGCCGCTTACGAGACATTTAAAAGAGCGGATATCCGCCCGTCGGCAGCAGGTACGGGATTTACGGGAACACCTATTGTAGCTCCGGACGAACAGAATAAGAAGATAGGAGAGATGTCGTGGAATGATATTGAAACAATGCTTTCCGGTTTTGCGTATGACGTTTATTGCAATCGAAACGAGACATCAAAGAAAAACTACTTCACGGTGTTTGATTATGCTATTGACCAGGGATTTGCTTTTGGTAGCGGTATGGGAACCAATCATCATTATGGTTATCAGATACGTAAGATATATACGACGGCATGGTTGATGCGAGATGAGATCTATAAACATCCCCACAGGGATGCTTATTTGTCGACATTACGTTTCTGGTCTGCTTTGCAGGAGACTCGTCAACCGTGTCCTTTGGAACGGGATGAAATGCTGGATACTTGGCATACGCTTTTAATGGCGAGATTTATCTCTGCTATGATGTTCACGGATGCAAGAGAGCAGGCGCAGGCTTTGGAGGGCCTCTCCCGTTGGGTTTCTTCTTCTTTACACTATTCACCGGGAACAATTGGTGGTATTAAGATAGATGGCACAACTTTTCACCATGGTGGTTTCTATCCGGCATATACGACCGGAGTGCTGGCCGTAATAGGGCAATTCATTGCTTTTACTAACAATACGGATTTTGAACTGACGGAAGAAGCCCGCCAGCATATAAAATCCGCATTTATTGCCATGCGCAATTATTGTAATCTTTATGAATGGGGAATTGGTATCAGCGGACGTCATCCTTTCGGTGGAAAAATGGGGAATGATGATGTGGAAGCATTTGCCAATATAGCTTTAGCCGGTGATTTGTCCGGTCGGGGGAATACGTTCGATCATGCTCTGGCAGCAGATTATCTACGGTTAGTACGTGATAGGGATACTCCGAATGCGCGTTTCTTTAAGAAAGAAGGCATCAAGCCTGCACAAGCTCCACAAGGATTTTTTGTTTATAATTACGGTTCGGCAGGTATTTTCCGCCGTGCAGATTGGATGGTGACACTAAAAGGATATACTACTGATGTTTGGGGGGCTGAAATCTATACAAAAGATAATCGTTACGGACGTTATCAGAGTTATGGTTCGGTGCAGATCATGGGAAAAGGAAACCCCGTTTCCCGTACCGGAAGCGGCTTTGTACAGGAGGGTTGGGATTGGAACCGCCTGCCGGGTACGACTACTATTCATTTGCCCTTCGAGTTGCTGGATAGTCCGTTAAAGGGTACTACCATGGCTCATTCCAAGGAAAACTTCTCCGGTAGCAGTTCCTTGGAAGGCAAGAATGGCATGTTTGCTATGAAGTTAATGGAGCGTAATTTGGAAAACTTCACTCCTGATTTTGTTGCCCGTAAATCTGTATTCTGCTTCGACAACCGGATGATTTGTCTGGGAACCGGCATAACGAATAGTAATGCCGATTATCCTACGGAAACGACTCTTTTCCAGACGAAATACAACGGCGGAGAACAGAAAGTGGGTAATGACGGCTATTGGTTACATGACGGTTATGACAATTACTATCATGTAGTAGACGGAACAGTTCGTTCGCAGATCGCGGAACAAGAATCACGTCATGAGAAAACCCGTGCGGTCACTAAAGGAAAATTCTCCTCTGCATGGATAGAACATGGTAAAGCTCCGAAGAACGGAACTTATGAATATATGGTATTGATACAGCCTTCTGCAGCGGACTTGGACGACCTTCAGAAAACTCCTGCGTATGAAGTCCTGCAACGTGATCAAACGGCTCATGTCGTTTATGATAAGAAAACAGGTATTACGGCGTATGCGGTTTTTGAGGCTTATCAGCCGGTAACTGATAAGGTGATTGCTTCTATTCCTGCTGAAACAATGGTGATGTATGCGAAAGAAACCGGTAAAGGAGTTCGTTTGAGTGTTTGTGACCCAAACTTGAATATAAAAGAAAAGGCGTATACGACGAAAGAACCTAGCCGTCCTATTTATAAGAAAATACTACTCAAAGGTCGTTGGACGCTAAAGAATTCAATGGAAAATGTCCGGTTGGAGCGACAAGGAAATGATACACAATTGACGGTAACCTGCCAGCACGGACAACCTGTTGAGGTATTAATGGAAAACAAGTGATTAGATGATAAGATTTGAAGTTTAAGAGGGGTATTAGTTACTATGTTTCTATGAAACAGAAAGACCGGTTCGTAATGAGCCGGTCTTTTTTATCTGTAGAAGGGATTTATCTCCCTGATGTTTAATATTTATTTATTCAATCTCCACTCAAAACCGTCTTTTGTATCTTTGATTTCGAATCCGAGGGCTGTTAATGTGTTACGGATTTCGTCGGAAGTAGCCCAGTCTTTGTTGGCTTTTGCTTTCATACGCTGTTCCAGCAACATATCCACCACTTTACCATAGGCATTTTCACGACTGTCGGAAGAACCTTTTTCTTCTTTCAATCCCATAATGTCAAAGCAGAACAAGTGGAAAGTTTCTTTCAGCTCTTTCAAGTCTTCAGCGGAGATCGTTGCATTGCCGGCAATGACGTTATTAATGATGCGGGCACCTTCGAAAAGCTGTGCGATGACAATTGGAGTATTCAGGTCGTCATTCATGGCTTCGTAGCATTTGGCACGCAGCTCTTTTACATTGATACCTTCTGAAGTTGCGGATGCAGGGGTAACCTTTCCCAATCCATCGATAGCTTCTATCAGACGTTGCAATCCCTTTTCGGAAGCAATCAGTGCTTCATTGCTGAAATCGACCGTACTGCGGTAGTGGGCTTGCAGGATGAAGAAGCGGATTGTCATTGGAGTATAGGCTTGGGTCAGCAACTTATGTGTGCCATTGAAGAACTCATCCAATGTGATGAAGTTGCCGAGCGATTTACCCATTTTCGTTCCGTTAATGGTAATCATGTTGTTATGCATCCAGTAGTGAACCATATCGTCGCTTTGTGAGGCTACTGATTGTGCTATTTCACACTCATGATGCGGGAAAATCAGGTCCATTCCTCCGCCGTGAATGTCGAAGTGCTCACCCAGATATTTGCGTCCCATAGCGGTACATTCGGCATGCCAGCCGGGGAAACCGTCGCTCCAAGGAGATGGCCAGCGCATGATATGTTCCGGCTGTGCCTTTTTCCAGAGGGCGAAATCGGCGGGATTACGCTTTTCACTTTGTCCGTCAAGGTCGCGGGTGGTGTTCAGTACATCATCCAGATTGCGTCCGGAAAGTTTTCCGTAGTGATAATCCTTGTTATATTTGGCTACATCGAAATAGACGGAGCCTTCACTTTCGTAAGCATATCCGGCGTCCAGAATCTTCTGTACCAGTTGGATTTGTTCGATGATATGGCCCGAAGCATGAGGCTCGATACTTGGAGAGAGCACGTTGAGGGCTTCCATTGCTTTATGGTAGCGGTTCAGATAGTATTGAACGACTTCCATTGGTTCCAGTTCTTCCAGACGGGCTTTCTTGGCAATTTTGTCTTCTCCTTCATCGGCATCATGTTCCAAATGACCTACGTCAGTGATATTGCGTACATAACGTACTTTATATCCTAGATGAGTGAGATAACGGAAGAGTACGTCGAAAGTAATGGCCGGGCGTGCATGTCCCAGATGCGCATCACCGTAAACAGTCGGTCCGCACACATACATACCTACATGAGGTGCGTGGAGCGGTACGAATAACTCTTTTTTTCTATCTAACGTGTTGTAAATGGTCAGTTGATGTTCCATAACGTTTGCTATTTATTCGATTTAAAACCACAAAATTAGAATAAATCTTTGATATATTACGATAATTCAAGTTGAAATATGTAACTCATAGCCATTGTTCTGTGTTGTGATTGAGATCTCTTTGTCTTTGGACAATACTTCACGCAGCTTTCTTATATAGTTGTAAAGAGTGTGTTCGCTTATTGGTACAGCTTTTCTTGCTGTACGTATCATGAGTATATGGACAGCATACATCTATAATTTGCATCCCCATCCTAGAACGGATTTTTTTAATATTGTTCTCATTGTTCTCATATTTTTGGGCAATTCCTTTATAATCAGATATGTGACGAATGAGAAATGCCTTTCAAAATTGGTATTTCTCATTCGTTTTTTACGTTCGTTAACTCAAAAATGGCTATAATGCATCTTTTTGGGGGGTATTTCTCATCATTGTTCTCATGATAGTTGGAAATGAAACCATTTGCTTATTTATATGAACCATATTGATAAACGTAAAGTAGGATGACCTTTGGTTATATGTTGCTGGCCCTGTTCTGATAACTTAAGTAGTCGATATTCGCAGATCCTCTTGCTGACATCACTGCGTTATGTAATAAACATCCGCTTCTTTCCACAAGAGTGATGAGGCCTGTGTACTGGAGTGGAAAGATCTCATCACTTTAGTAGAAAGAACTGTTCACTTTAGTGCAACGAGCTATATAATGGTAAGATTGATATACGATAGCTACTCTGCATACTGCTGAAACAGAGTATAAGACATACAGTCAAAGGTTATGAAGGTACGGTTGAAAAAGGAATTGTGAGCATATGATGCTACGTAAATTTATAGTAAAAGTGTTCCAGTGCTTCCGCCACTCCGTCTTCTTCATTGCTCAGAGTGATATAGTCCGCCGCTTTCTTCACCGGTTCCTGTGCGTTGCCCATGGCAATGCCTAGTCCTGCAAACTTTATCATGGACAAGTCATTGTAGCCGTCGCCTATTGCTATCATTTCTTTGCGTTCTACTCCTATTTCTTTTAATAATACGGCAAGAGACAGGGCTTTGTCGATTCCTTGCGGGACTAGTTCGAGAAAGTAAGGCTCTGAACGGAATACGTTGATACGTCCTTGCAACCGAAGACAAAGTTCGGCTTCTAAGGGGATAAGCTTGTCGGCATCTCCCACAATCAAGCATTTAGCTACCGGAAGCGTGATGTCTGTCAGGAAGTCGTTTGTTTCCCGAACTGCCATTTTATTCAGGAAAGCCTCTTTTTGAACATACGGGTCCTGAGAGTTTTCGGTTACGATTTCTGCTCCGTCGTAAGTCAGTATGCTTAACTGGTGGCTGCGGGCGCACTCATAGAGTACGGGGACGACATCGTTCGGCAATACATTCTCATAGATCATTTCCTGTGTTTCCCAATTGATGATTTCCCCTCCGTTGTAGGATAAGATAAATCCGCCGAACTCATTCATGCGCAATTCATTTGCCAACGGCACAATGCCATGAGTCGGACGACCGGAAGCAAGAACCAGACGGACGCCCTGTTCTTGTACACGTATCAATATTTCCCGGTTGCGGGGAGTAATTACTTTTTTAGAGTTGGTGAGTGTGCCGTCAAGGTCGAGCACGATAAGCTTGTATTTCATGCAGTGTCATTTTGCGTGCAAAGATAAAGTAAAAAAGTATTCTTGCAAGACAGTCCATATAAAGATGCAGTTTTTATTTTAGCAAATCCACCCACTGTTCATTGCTCAATGCAGGCAATGTTTCGCTGTCGGTAACAAATGTTTCTGCTAACTTTCGTTTTTCATCTTGCAGATAGAGAATCTTTTCTTCAATACTGTTCTGGGTAATGAAGCGATAGGCGATAACCTGCTTGTCCTGTCCGATGCGGTGGGCACGGGCAATGGCTTGCGATTCGGCGGCGGGGTTCCACCACGGATCGATAATAAACACATAGTCGGCTTGCGTCAGATTAAGTCCTACGCCTCCGGCTTTCAGAGAGATAAGGAAGGCTTGTACGTCTTTCTGCTCGGTGAAATGGGCAATTTCGGACGGACGGTTGTTGGTTGCTCCTGTCAGTAGTGCATATTTCCAGCCCCGTTCGCGAAACGCTTCGGCGAGGACTTCCAGATGTTTGACGAAGGATGAGAAAATCAGTACTTTATGTCCTTCACTCCGTAGTGTGTCGAATATTTCTATTATTTGTATCGCTTTGCCGGATGCACCGTTAAAGTCCGGATAGATGAGTTGCGGATGACAGGCAAGTTGGCGTAGCCGCAGGATGCCGTTCAAGATACTGAAAGAATGAAGTTTATCCATATTTTGAGGATGTTGGAGCAGGATATTCCGCAAACTATTTTTTTCTTGTTCGTAAAGAGTATTTTGTTCTTCGGGCATGTCACAATAGATCGTTTCTTCGGTAAGCGGGGGAAGTTCCGGAGCCACTTCACTTTTGCTTCTGCGAAGAATAAATGGGGATATCAGTTGTTGTAACTGTGCTTCTACACGGGCATTGCCTTGGCGGATCGGAATCATGAATTGTTTTTGAAAAGCACTCTCAGTTCCCAGTAAGTCCGGTTGGATGAAACGGAATTGTGCCCACAGGTCTTTCAGTGAATTTTCGATAGGTGTGCCCGTAAGTACAAGCCGATACTTGCTTTCCAGTTGGAGTGCAGAACGGAAGGTGAGCGATTCGCTGTTCTTAATATTTTGGCTCTCATCGAGTACGATATATTCGAATTTGTAAGAAGAAAGCAGGTCGATGTTGTTGCGCATCATGCCATACGTTGTGAATATCAACTGGAAACGTCCGAAGAACTTCCCGGGATGATTGGGGGGCACGACGATGCTACTGTTATATTCAATCATTGAAAGCGTTGTAAAGCGTTTCGCTTCCCGTCGCCAGTTGTGCAACAGCGACGTAGGAACGACGATGAGAGTGGCTGCTTTCCTTGAGGCGGGCGATTTATATATATGTTGTAACAACGTAAGTGTCTGGAGAGTTTTCCCCAGTCCCATATCGTCTGCCAGACATCCGCCGAATCCTAGTTTATGCAGATGCATCATCCATGAGAATCCTTTCTGCTGGTAAGGACGTAATGTTGCTTTTAGTGCTTTAGGGACGGAAACATTCTTAATCTGATTTTTGCCAGAGAACTTTTTAAGTCCTGTTCCTCCCAAGGCAGCTTGCGCGGCGCCTATAAATGTATGCTTCAATCGTATTCCCTGCTCTGTCTGAACTCCCATTTCCAACAAGTTCGCATACTTACTGAACCATTCCTCGGGTAAAAGGATCATGCGTCCGTCCGGCAGCAGATATTCTCTCTTTTCTTCGAGGATATGCTTGCGGAAGCGTGAGAAAGGAATGCGCAGGTTGCCGACAACAACGGTGATATGTAACTCAAACCAGTCTACTACTTCATCGTCACAGCTCTGTTCGATATGTATTTCGTCCAGGCAGTAAGGAGTGTTTCCCATATGGCCGGTCAGTTGAAAGTCCGATTGTAACATCTCCCGATGCTTATTGATCCACTCAACAAGTGTTTTCTCAGAAGAACCGGCTGATAACCTGAAATGGATATCACCGATACGTTGCAGACCGGAGCTTTCTAAAAGCTGAATCGCTTTTTTTTCGGCGACAATATCCCGCCGGAAGAAGGATACCTCACCGGAGTCTTTCCGATAAATGATTTTCTTCATTGCTGCTCCGTTGTCTGATGTAAATAGCTGGTCTCTATAACGAAAACCAAGCTGCAACAACTGTTCGCTATGAGTGATGTCTTCAAGTGACAGTAATGCTTCGCAGGCACATCTTTCTTCAGGGATATCCCACCCTTCGGTTATGATTTCGTGATAGCGTGCAATCGGAATGACAATATTGTCGATATACTTTTCGAGTTGAGCGGCGCTTGCACTAATTGCCTTTTTCTTGGTAAAGGGTAAGAGCCGGACACTATCTATGTGTGGAAAGAAGTATAAATTCATCCCTAGCAATAGAGTAGCCGGTGAGGCAGTTAATGCGATAACGGGTTTTTGGTCGTCCAATGAAAATGGTTGCTTCTCATAATAACATTGCAGTTGATAGCGGAAAGTACTGCTGTCGACATGAAATGTAAAGCGGACTTCGGCGTCATGTGGATGTACGTGATAAGCATGGTGGGCGTACAACACTTTGCTTCCGGGCTGTTTCTGATAAAAAGATAACCCGTTTTCCCGTATGAGAGTAAGCATCTCGAGTAGTTTGCCTTCAATAAATGGCCGAATGTTATTCTTTACTTTCTCAGGATCTTGAGATAACTTATGCAGGAAGCGTGATACTGTCTTTTCGCGGGAATAGGCTCCCATTAAATATTTCTCTGTATAGTGAGAAGCGATGTCGATGGCTTGTCTTTCTGCTTCATTCATTTGTTCAATAGCTTCGGGAGAAGCGTGAAAAGCCTGTTCAATCAACTGCAACGTGCCATCTTCCAGTCGCTCTGCTATGTAAGGGATCAGTAGTATACCAAACACAGGATGCTCTGTATAAACGATGATGACTTGTCCGTTAGTTGTTTTCTCTCTCATTCTCTTTGGGCTTTAACTGACAAAGATACGGGAAAATCCTTAATTTTGCAGCATGATAGAAGAAAACAAACGAGTATTGTTAGGAATGAGTGGCGGTACGGATAGTTCCGTTGCCGCTATGAGACTGCTGGAGACCGGATATGAGGTGATCGGGGTGACTTTTCGTTTTTATGAATTAAATGGCTCGACCGAATATCTGGAAGATGCCCGTAGTTTGGCGGAGCATTTGGGAATCTGTCATATAACGTACGATGCCCGTGAAGTATTCAATAAGCAGATCATTGAGTATTTCGTGCAGGAATATATGGCGGGGCGTACGCCGGTTCCCTGTACCTTATGCAATAATTATTTGAAATGGCCGTTGTTAGCGGAACTTGCCGATGAAATGGGCATATTCTATATTGCCACAGGGCATTACGTTCGGAAAGTTAAGTTGGAAGATACCTATTATATCACATCTGCGACTGATTCGGACAAGGATCAGACGTTCTTTTTATGGGGATTGAAACAAGATATTCTCCGTAGAATGTTATTGCCAATGGGGGATATCACGAAAGTGGAAGCCCGTGCATTGGCTGCTGAACGTGGCTTCCGGAAAGTTGCTACTAAAAAGGACAGCTTAGGGGTTTGTTTCTGTCCAATGGATTATCGGAGTTTTTTAAAAAACTGGTTGGATAAAAATGATCAGCTTTTTACCGCACATGGTCAGAAATGGTCAGAAATAGTCAGACGAGGGCGGTTTGTCGATGAAACGGGGCATTTTATTGCTTGGCATGAAGGATATCCTTTTTATACCATCGGACAGAGACGCGGGCTAGGGATACATCTGAATCGTCCTGTTTTTGTGAAAGATATATTTCCGGAAAAGAATGAGATAGTACTTGCCCCTCTTCAATCTCTAGAGAAAACAGAAATGTGGCTGGAGAATTGGAACTTGATAAACGAAAACCGTGTACTCGGTTGTTCTGATATAATCGTGAAGATACGGTACCGCAAACAGGAGAATCACGGTACGGTAACTGTTACTCCGGAACACTTATTGCATATACAGCTTCATGAACCGTTGACTGCTATTGCTCCGGGACAAGCTGCCGCATTCTATAAAGATGATTTGCTGCTGGGGGGAGGGATTATAGTAAAAGCCCGATAACTATCCGACAGCCGGAATAACTTGTGCGAACCCAAGTCTCATCCATGCTGAGACCCGGATTCCGTCTACACGACACCCGGGTCTCAGGCAAGTAATCTTTGCAAAAAAGAAAACCTGTAATAACTATATGATAAGTTTCTCTATATTTGAGGGCTGGAATTCAACGCCAGCATTGTCTCTATGTATTCACGTGTATTGCTGAGTCTGGGGACTTTGTGCTGTCCTCCCAACTTCCCTCTCTGTGCCAGCCAGTCATGGAATAGTCCCGGTCGGGCAACGATTACTTCCAAGGGTTGCAATGCAATATCTTTCCAACGTTTCGCCTCATAGTCGGAGTTTACTTCCTTTAATGTTGCATCCAGTATTGCTGCGAACTTCTCAACGGAATCCGGCATTTTAGCGAACTCTATTAACCATTGGTGGCGGCATTTGGCATGTTCGTCCATAAACACCGGTGCGGCAGAATATTCACTCACTTGCGCCCCTGTTTCCGAACAAGCCTTTGCCAGTCCTTTTTCCGCATTATCTACGATTAGTTCCTCGCCAAAAGCATTGATGAAATGTTTGGTTCGTCCGGTAATGACAAATTTATAAGGGTTCTTGCCGGTAAATTTCACTGTATCCCCAATCATATACCTCCACAAACCGCAAGAGGTCGAAATGACCATTGCGTAATTCTTGTTAAGCTCCACTTCCTCAAGGCAATAGGCACGTGGATTCTCTTTGTCAACTTCTTCCAACGGAACAAATTCGTAGAAGATTCCGTAGTCGATCATCAGCAACATTGCAGGATCTGAAAGATCGTTCTGTGTGCCGAAATAACCCTCGGAAGCATTGTAGGTCTCTACATAGTGCATCTTCGGTGAATGAATCACTTGCTTGTATTGCTCACGGTAAGGAGTAAATGCAACTCCTCCGTGGAAGAAAACTTCCAGATTCGGCCATACTTCTTCCAACGTCTGTTTGCCTGTTTTTTCAAGGATCCGTTTGATAAGCACCAACATCCACGACGGTACGCCGGATAAACTTGTGACGTTGACCGGAATAGTACTGTTGGCTATCGCCTCTATCTTGGTTTCCCATTCGCTCATTAGTGCGATTTTCTTGCTGGGCACACGGACAAAATTGATAAGCGGATTGACATTTTGAATCAAAATAGCAGATAAATCTCCTACCAGGCTATGATTAGAATTGAGATTCGGACTATGGCTTCCCCCTAGGATCAATCCTTTTCCTGAAAAGAAATGGCTGTCCGGGTTGATGCGGAAGTAAAGTGCGGCAGCGTCTTTTCCTCCTCTGTAATGAATGTCTTGCAGTGCTTCCTTACTGACAGGGAGGAATTTACTTTTATCATTTGTCGTTCCGGAAGATTTGGCGAACCAACGTATTTCCGACGGCCAAAGCAGATTCTGTTCTCCTGCCCGCAAACGTTCTACATACGGCTTGATTTCCTCATAAGTCTGGATTGGAACACGTTTTCTGAAGTCTTCATAGCTGCGGATCGAGGAATAGTCGTACTTTTTTCCCCATTCTGTCTGAGCAGCCTGATGTACTAAGCGGTTTAGTACACTATGCTGTATCTCACTGGCCTGAGTAGCATATAGGTCTATCTGTTTTAAACGGGAATCAAAAGTCTTACTAATAATTTTTGTAATATTCATTTCTGCTTTAACATAATAATGTT
>OGXJ01001789.1_pt1 | contig 15471 bp, 18 predicted proteins | sample 1576231 | NCBI WGS metagenome assembly OGXJ01 (sample SAMEA3541539, study PRJEB24748) | human gut metagenome | biome: human gut; feature: human-associated habitat; material: faeces | place: China | collected 2012
CGTGCTCGATACCATAGATGAACGGTATCGTATTGAGATACGACACGGCCGCTATACGTGGAACTATGACCATCATCCATAAGGGTATAAAACTGTTGGTTCGATGTTGCAAAGGTAATCAAAATTCGGGAGTTTTTCCACAAATTTTAGAAAAAGTGCTTTCACCTCTTGACAAGGGGGTATACGCCGTCGTATATTTGCCACACAATTCACACCGCACGGTGCACAGTGCACAAGTTATCGACATCAGGACAGAACTCATTGCCAGTCGTTTACGAATTGTTATTTTCGTTTTTCAACAACCTTTCAACCTGTTTATCAACAATGAATCGCACCCACCTCGAGGGTGCGGCGGAAAAGCTCACGGCACAACGGGGTTACACCTTCTACACCGGGCCGGAGGACGACATGGGCCACACCGTGCGGAATTACCCCGCGGCATGGCTGGCACCCCCGGAACTGCACGCCGTCGAAGGGCGCACTCACGGACGGGCGACCTATGACATGACGCTGCACCTGCTCCGCCCCGGAGCACGCATCTCCCCTGCGGAGCGGCGCACGGCACTGGCCGAAATGGAGGCACAGATGATCGAGATCTTCGCGGAGCTCTCGCTCGACGAACGCATTCTCGCCGTCGAAGGGCTCTCCGTCCGCCCGCGCTCTTTCTCGCTCACCCCGCACGGCGAAATTTCGCAAACCGCCACCGCCCGGATCGTAACGTGGTTTTAGCATGGCGCACCGTCGCCGTCCGCACGGCCGCAACCCCGCCCGGGTTACGGGCACGCAACAGAACGGCCGGCACGCTGCGGACGGCAACGGGCAACGTCGTGCAATCCGCCGCAACAACACCCCAAACATCTATCCAAATGACATTCACACAAATTCCGCCGGAGTACGCCCCGCTCGGCGGGGAACTCCGTTACACCGTCACCACGCCGGAAACCGCCACCCTCGACCTGCGCATCGCGGATGCGGGAAACGGCACGCTGATCGGCGCCAAACGCTTCGCCGGAGTCACGTCCGCCTCGTTCGATGCCGCCCCCTACCTGCGGCGCGCCGTCGCGTTCGTTCCGACGACCGGAAGCACAGGATTCCACATGGCAGACGGACGTAGTGTAGCGGCCTACATCGAGGCCCAAACGGCACAGGCGGCCGGGACGGCTCCGAGCGTCCACTCCCCGCTGCGAACGTTCCTCCCCTGCCGGACAAACGTAACGGCACCCGCCCTGCTGACCTCGATGCCGCTCGTCCGCCTGATCTCGCACGGCGAGTGCGACGAGCTGACGCTCTTCTCGGACGAAGCCGTCACGGTGACCGTCACGGCACAGGCCGGGACGACCGCGACCGCCGAAAGCTACCGCACGGCCACGGGAGGATTGTATGTCTTCCGGCTCGACACGCGCGACTTCCCCGAAGCCGAAACCCTGGCCGTAGACGCCGGAACCTGCGGCTCGGTCGCCTACACGGTCATCCCCGCATTCTCCGGAGCCCGACGGCTGGCCTGGCGCAGCAGCGCGGGAGGGATCGAACATTACACCTTCCCGATCGAAAAGTCGGAGTCCGTCAAAACAACCAGGCAACGGGCATACGGAGCCGAAGGGCATCTGGTCGCCCGAACCCGTACCGAACGGCGGACGGTGCTCGTGTCGGCCTACGAACCCCGGGCGGTCCTCGAAGGGCTTTCCGAAGTCCTCTCCTCGCCCGACGTCTGGCTGGCGGGGGACGGCGGCTACACGGCGGTCGACGTCGTTACGGAAAAGAGCGTCCTGCACCGGCATGGCGCCGTGACCTGCCTCGAAATCGAAATCCGTCCCAAACGTAAAACCGGGATGCCATGGAACTGACGATCGACTCGAAGCCCTGTGACCTGGCCGGGGAGCCCATCGCCGTCGGGGGTTACGCCGCCACGGAACTCGCGGACGTGGAAGCCGCACGGGAAGGCAGGTCGCAGGAGCTCACGCTCCCCGCGACGCCCCGTAACGAAGCGCTTCTGGGATTCGCCCGCGACCCGCATACCGCAGGGCGGTTCAACGCCTCGCTCCACAGGGCTGTGCTCTCGGCCGAAGGGGCAAAGTTACTGGCCGGGACGGTACGGCTGCTCGAAGCTTCGGGCGAGGGGTACCGGATCGAAATCCGCGAAGGCGGTGCCCGCTGGGCGAAAAATGCCGCCCGGCGGATGCTCGGCGCCCTGGGCATCGATTATCATGCGCGCCTGCTCCCGTCGACCGTCTCGGACAGCTGGACGGACGATTCGCCCGTAAAGTTTTTCCCGATCCGCCGCGACGAATACCCGCAACAGAACAGCCCGTCGGATCTGCTGCCGGCCGAAAGGATCCTCTCGGTGGACGACTACCATCCCTTCCTGCACGTGGCGACGCTCGTCGAGACGATCTTCGCAGAAGCCGGCTACCGCATCGAAAGCAATTTCACGGGCAGTCCGGAGTTCCGCTCGCTTTACATGAGCGGTGCCTACCCGTCGCGCGACACGGCGGTGCTTGCTGCGCGGATGGGCTTCTACGCCCGCAGGCTGGCTCCGGCCACCGCACAGGGCAACCACCTGGGGCGGGTGTCGGCCAACCCGAGCACAACGGCCAACAGCGTGGGCAACATCGTCGAAACGGCCACGCCGCAGACGCTCGACACCGACGGGGAGCCGATTCCCGAACTTTGCAACAACGGCAACTGCTTCGGGTTCGACAAGGGGCGCATCGTCTTCACCCCCACGACCGAAGTGAGTGCGGGCTTCGAATACTACCTGAAATACACCACCGACCACCGTATCCTGACGCGTGAGCGGCTCCGGGGATTCGACTCGGTTTACCTCGGGACGGGCGCCGACATGCCCTTCACGCTGGCGAACCGATATGAAGACCGCCGGCCGGACATCTCTCCCGGGCACCGTTACCTGGCTATCGTGTTCGACCACACCGACGGAGCGCAGTACCGCCTGGCCTACACGAAGGATGGAGTGGCAGAGGCTCTCTGGACGGAGTTTTCGGCGCGCACGGCGCAGGTCACGACCCCGGCCTCGGGCACCGTCGCCGACCCCGTGTTGCTCATCCGCAGCGGCACCCGCTGGGTACGCTATGCGGGCGACTGGGCGCTGTACGACGGATACGTCACCGAATCGGGACAGACGACCGTCGAGCTGCGGGTACGAACCGCCCCGGAACGCATCGCCCCCGCATCGCCCAAATTCTTCGACCGGATTTATTTCTACGGCGCAGAGGAGGGAATGTCGCTCACGCTCCACAAGGAGTGTTCACTCCGACCGCGGTTCTCGTCGGCACCGGGCTACGGCTCCGCAATCACTTTCGCCGACGTCGCCCGGCATCCGATCCGGCAGTCGGCACTGCTCGAAGCGCTGCAACACCTCTTCAACCTGAGGTTCCACACCGAGGAGGAGACCAAGACCGTACGCATCGAACCCGCCGACGAATTTTTCGGCAGCGGAACCACGGCCGACTGGCGCGACAGAAGCGATTTCTCGCAGCCTGTGGTGCTGGCCGACATCGCCCCCGAAATCCACGAAAGCCGCACATGGGGCTACCAGGAAGGCGACGGCGCCGTGAACCGTTTCAATGCCGGAGCCGGGAGCCCCTTCGGGGAGTGGAGCGTCCGCACCGATTCCTATGCCGCACGAGAGGGCGACCAAGTATTGCGCAACCCCCTCTTCCAGCCCACGCTCAGCGAGGCAGGGCACTATGCCAACGCCCCCTCGGCGCAGATCATGCAGGTCGGCGACCGGGATGACGTGCAGGAGGACGGCACCAACTTCACGCCTCGTATCGTGCGCTTCGTCGGGCTGCACCCGCTGCCCGCGGGCGAACGCTGGGGGTATCCGTCGGGGCTGGCGGAATACCCGCTCGCGGCATTCCACTTCACGGGGGACGCAGCGACGGAGGGCTTCACGCTCTGTTTCGAAGACCGCGACGGCATCCGCGGCCTGCACCATCGCTACGACCGCCAGGCAGCACAGGAAGCCACCTGCCAGCGCATCACCCTCTCGCTGCGGCTCGCGCCGCACGAATTCGAAAGCCTCTTCACACCCGGCACCGGGATGCCCGACCTGCGTTCGGTATTCCGGCTCGACACCGGGGGCGAGGAAATCCGCGCCACGCTCCATGCCATCGAAAGCTACGACCCGCAGGCGGCATCGGCCAGATGCACCTTCACACGCCTGAGCGAAGGATGATGACACGGCACGAAAAACGGCTCGCCGAAGTGTTGCTCGACGCAATAGGCGGCCTGGAAGGGGAACAGGCCGTCGAACGGCTGTTCGGATTGGGACTGGTCAACCTGCGAGCCTGCGAACAGCGGGCCGTACGGGCACGGGTCGACCGGCTGGCAGAGGAAGGCGTACCCCGCTGCGAGGCCATGCACGTCACGGCCGACGAATTCTGCTGCTCCTACGAAAAGGTGCGCAGCTACTATTACAACACGTACAAATCCTGAAACATGAAATCGGAAATCCAAATCAAAAACAGCGCCGGCGTCTGCCGCATCGAGATCGAAGGCACCATCGGCGTACCGGAAGAGTGGCAGTTCGACCAGCCCGAAGCGCGCGTCGCAACCTACGAGAAGTTCCGCGACACGGTGCGGCGCATCGCCGGGATCGACGCCCCGCAGATCGTGGTCGACATCCGCTCGACGGGCGGCGACGTCAACGACGCACTTCTGATCCACGACGCGCTGCGCTCGCTCGATGCGCACATCACCACCCGCTGTTACGGTTACACGGCCTCGGCGGCGACGATCATCGCACAGGCCGCATCGCCCGGCTGCCGCGAAGTCTCGGCCAACGCCCTCTACCTGATCCACACGGCCATCTGTGCCGCCGAAGGCAACGCCGCAGAGATAGCGGGAAAACTCGACCTGCTCCGCCAGACCGACACGCGCATCGCCGCGGTCTATGCCGCCCGTTCCGGCCGCCCGGCCGGGGAGTTCGAGGCGCTGATGGCCGAAAACAACGGCAACGGCCGCTGGCTATCGCCCGAAGAGGCCGTCGCAGCAGGGCTCGCCGACACGGTGACCGACAACGGGGAACGCACGGCACCCTCGCTGGCGGGGAATATCGCCCGCGGCTGGGAGCGGCTGCTCGCAGGCATCGGGCTCAACCGCCGCGAGGAGCTTCCCGCCGACCGCAATGTACTGCTCACCGCGGGAGAACGGCAGGAGTTGCTGCGCCGCTCGGCCACGGCCATACGGCAGGCGCAGCAGAACGCCTCGCCCACCTGCACCAAACCGCGCGAAGACCCGTCGTACGGCGATACGGTACGGACGGCGAACCAACGCGCCTACGCCGAAGACGCCAAACGCTTCAAAGGCATCTGACATTCACACACGACATAACCCAACACCAAAAACAAATCAGCCATGAGTTTCTTAGAAAGTGCAAAACAGTACACCGGTTCCGACCTCGAAACCATCTTTTTCCGCCCGATCCTGAGCGGCGACTCCGCCCGCGAACTGGGCGTACGGGTACTCTATAACATGCCCGTACCCACGACCATCCAGCTCTGGGACGGACAGCGCAACGTCCTCCAGAAATACTCCGCTGCCGGATGGACGGGCGGCAACGCAGCGACCAAGCTGCAAAAGACCATCAGCCTGGGACGCGTGAAGGCCGAACTGGGATTTTCGGCCGCCGACTATTTCTCGCTGGTCTATGAAAAGATCGCCGCACGCGCCGACGTCAACATGGACGACCTGACGGGCACCGAACTCGAACAGGCCGAGACAGCACTCTTCAAACAGGCCGTCGCCGAAAGCATCCGCGCCACGATGTGGGTGGGCGACACCTCGGCGGCATCGGGTTACAACACCTTCGACGGGTTCCTCAAGACCGTGAAGGCCGGAGCCATGCAGGAGAAGTTCTACAACTCGATCTGCCAGGCTGAGGATTTCTCCGATCCCGAGAAGGTAGTCGCCGTCCTCGACGACCTCTGGATGAACGCCGACGAGCGTGTCAAGGACATGAAGGCCGACGGGCAGCTCGCCTTCTTCGTCACGTCCGACATCTACTACGCTTTCGAGAAATACCTCGACGGCAAGAGTGCCGATGCCGCCTACATGGCGACCACCGAAGGCCGTCCGAGCCTCGCCTACCACGGCATACCGCTCGTGGACGTGCGTCTGGGTTCCTACCTCACCGGCACGTCGCTGCACAAGTCGTTCTGCCTGCTGACCGACCGCCGCAACCTGGTACTGGCGGTCAACACGGCCGATTTCCCCGGCAACGAAGTGCGCATGTGGTACAATCCCGACCTGATGGAAAACCGCCAGCGTGCCGTCTTCATGGCCGGGTGCGACGTACTCGACGAGACGCTGATGACCTACGCCTACAACCCGGCATAACGATGGCAGCCTCCACACCCCGCAAACCGGCTGGGGGCGTCGCAGCCGTCACGGTCACCCCCGCAGGAAACCTCCTGCGGGCGGCGGTGGCGGCGGACGGGCGCGCCGAAGCGATTTTCCGTGACGCGACGCAGCTCACCGCCCTGCCGCTCGCCGAACAACGCTCGTCCTATGCCGAACGGCTCGACACCGACGCCGGGCCGCAGCGCGTGCGCCATACGCTCACGCTGGTCGTGGGCCGCGAGGCGTTCCGCAAGGCTTTCACCCCGGCACTCCGCCGTGCGGCCGAGACCGAAGGGCTCATAGCCCTGGTCACGATGGCCTCGGGCGAGCGGCTGCTGGCGGGATGGTCGGCACGCTTCGGCACCTCGCAACCCCTGCGCCCGGACTCCTTCGCCATGGAGTCGGGCATCAAACCCCTCGACGGCACGCCGGCCGTCCTGACGCTTGCGAGCGAGGACACCGACCCGGCCGCCGAGCTCAAAGAACAAGAAGCATGAGCAGAAAACAGAAATTCAAGCCGGCCGTAGCGGTCGCCAACCGTGCGGACGACCCATATATCACATCGGGCGCGGGGAGCGTCCAAAGCGACAAGTTCTGGCGCTGGGGCGACGACAACCTCTTCCCCAATGCCCTGGCGCTGATGGCCCGGCGTTCGGTCACGCACCGCCGCATCATCAACGACAAGGCCGACTACATCTCGGGCAAGGGATTCTCCTGCGACGAGGGGCATGAACCCCTGCTGGCAGCCTTCGTCCGCCGCGTGAACGGCGACGGGGAGAGCCTGCGGCAGGTGCTCAACAAGCTGGCCTTCGACAAGGCCCTGTTCGGCAACGCCTTCCTCGAAGCGGTGACCGACGCGGAACACTCGTTCCTCGCGCTCCACCACCAGGACGCTTCGCGCTGCCGCGTGGCCCGCGATTCGGCACACATCCTCCTGCACCACGACTGGGCGGCCTTCAACGCCGCCGAGGCACGGACGCTGCCCCTCTACCCGGCCTTCGAACGGCAGGAGGACGGCACGCTGCGGGCCATGATCCACTACAAGGACTACGAACCGATGTTCGAGCACTACGGCGTACCGCCCTATATCGCCGGGTTCAACGTCTCGGCCATCGCCTACAAGACCGACAAATGGAACATCTCGCGGCTCGACAACTCGTTCCAGCTCTCGGGCGTGATGATGCTCGACAGCACCGTGGACAACGAATCCGAAGCCGAGCGCATCGTACGGCTGGCCGAACAGAAATTCGCAGGCAACCCCGGGCAGGTGATGTTCGTCATCCGCGACGGCGGCGAGGGCGACAATTCGCGCTTCATCCCCATCGCGTCGCAGAACGAAGGCGACTGGCAGGCGCTGCACGAACAGGCCGTGTCGGACATCGTCGTGGCACACTCATGGTTCCGGACGCTGAGCGGACTGGACTACGCTTCGGGATTCAGCGCCGAGCGTATCCTGCACGAGTACGAAGTGGCGCTCAACACGGTCATCCTCGGCGAGCAGGCCGAACTGACGGAGCCCGTGCGCGAGGCGATCACGTCCATCCTGGGAATAGACACCTCGTCGTTACAGGTCATCAACCGTCCGCCGACACGTTCCAAACCCATCTACATGAAGGTCTGGGAAGCCCGCAAGGCCGACGGGCTGGATTACGACCCCGACGACGAGCGCCAACAGGCGTTCCTGTCGGAGATCACGAAATACAACATACGGAGCATAGAATAAGGCCGGTTCTCCGGGCCTCTCGAAACTTGCCGTTCGCCGCCTTCGGCGGCACTCGAACATTCATTTCAACCACGACAATCATGAACACACTGATCACCCCTGCACAAGCCGTCGCACTGGCCTTTACCGACGGGGAGTACCTCGCCCCGGAGAGCATCGGCGAAGGCGACATCGCAGCGGCCGAACAACGCTACATCGCGCCCGTTGTCGGGCGGGCGTTCTACGAAAAACTCCTCGCAGGCGCCCATGCCGGCTTTACGGCCGAATACCTCGCAGCCCCGGCAGCGCTCTTCACCCGCATTGCCGTACAGCCGCGGCTCGACATCCGCACCGGACAGTGCGGCACCGTAGCCCCCAAATCAGGCTCCTACCAGCCGGCCGATGCCGAATCGCTGCGTGCACTGCACCGCAGCCTGCGCCGCCAGGCCCGCACACTCCTGCGCCGCGCTGCGGAATACCTCGAAGCGCACGCCGCGGAATTTCCCGAATACGACCCCGCCAACAACATCCTCAAACGCTGCACGACCGATGGAAACCTTATACAGACTCGTTAGCGGCCTCACAACAGGCCTCATCGCCCTGTTCGCCCCCATAGGCCCGTTGGTGGCATGTGCCATGGCATTCATCGGCATCGACTTCCTTTCGGGCGTAGCCGCCAGCCGCGCCGCGGCCCGCCGCCAAGGGCGCGTGTGGTATTTCGAAAGCTGCGAGGCATGGCGCACGGTACTCAAACTGGGGCTTACGGTTACTGCCATCGCCATGGCATGGCTCATCGACAGCTGCGTACTGGACTTCATGCAACTGAACGTGGCACGGCTCTTCACGGGCTTCACCTGCGGCGTGGAGTTATGGTCGTTCCTCGAAAACGCGGCACAGCTCTCCGACGCACCGCTGTTCCGCTGGCTGCGCCGCTATGTCCGCCGCCGTATCCGAAAGGAGGCGGGCGATGAGTAGGGGGCTGCAAAACTGCAACCCGGGCAATATCCGACAGTCGAAGGTGCGCTACAAAGGCGAAGTACGTCCCTCGCGCGACCCGACGTTCAAACAGTTCGAGTCCCTGGCGTGGGGCTACCGCGCGATATTCGTACTGCTGGACACCTACCGCACCCGCCACGGGCTCGACACGATCCGGGGCATGATTTCGCGGTGGGCACCGCCTTCGGAAAACCACACCGAAACCTACATCCGCGCCGTAGCCGACGCTGTCGGAATCCCGGACGGGCAGCCGCTCGACACCCGCGACCGCACGACGATGCTACGCATGGCTGCGGCTGTATCGCGTGTGGAAAACGGCGCCGCGGCCGACATGGGCGAGGTGGAACTGGGGTGGGAGCTGTTCGTCCGCGACAAGCCCGCATCCGGCTGACCCGCCCGGCGGGCGGCGGAAGAAAACGATAATAGGAGGCGGGTTGCGAGGATCCGCAAAGAGCCGGCAGCAGACCAAAAACCGGGACACCCCACCCGAATGACGCACAAAACGATCCGAATTTACTATATTTGCAGAGATGAAAGCCGCTTCCCTGTCCGCACGACTCGACCGTATGCCGATGGTAAAAGCCGTCGCACCGTTCGTCGCGGGGATTCTCGCCGCGGACTGCTTCACGCTGCCCCTGTGGTTCCTCGCAGGGGCTTTTTTGCTGTCCGGGACGCTGGCGCTGCTGCTGCACTCACAGTCCGGCGCACTCGTGATGCTGCTCACGGCCGGGTTCGCCGCCTCGCAGCTCCGCGACACGGCGCACACGCTGCCCCGCGGTATATACACGACTTACGAACTTACCGTCGAGGGTATCCCCTCCGACCGCGGACGCTACACCTCGGCCGAAGCGACGGCCGTAGCGTGGCGCGACCCTTCGGACGGAACCTGGCACGCCTCGGGTGACCGCATAATGCTCTATGCCGACAGCCTCACGGCCCTCTATCCCGGCGAGAGAATCCGCTGCCGAGGTTCGGTGCGGCCGTTTCGCGGCGGAGCGGAGAGTTACCGCCGGCTGATGGCGCGGCGGGGGTTCGCCGGAACGTTGTGGCTGTCGGAGCGCACCCTCGTCGAGCGCCTGCCCGAACGGAACACAGCCCTGCACCTGTACGCCGTCGAGCGGATGCAACGGCTCGGGATGCAGGGCGACGCGGGCGCCGTCTGCCGCGCCATGGTCACGGGCGACCGGAGCGGCATCATGCAGGAGCTGCGCACGGCTTATTCGCACAGCGGGCTGTCGCACCTGCTGGCCGTCTCGGGACTGCACACGGGCATCGTCTTCGCACTGGCCAACCTCATGCTGTGGTGGCTACCGCTGCTGCACCGCGGGCACTTGGTGCGCAACCTGCTCGCAACGGTCTGCATCTGGCTGTTCGTCGCGGCGGCCGGATTCCCGCCCAGCGCCGTACGGGCGGCCGTGATGTGCACGATGCTCCAGTTCGCCCTGGCCTCGGCTTCGGAGTACGTCGCCCTCAACGCACTGGCGGCCGCCGGCTTCGGGATGCTGCTGTGGAACCCCGCCTGGCTGGGCGACATCAGTTTCCAGCTCTCGTTCATCGCCGTCGCGGCGATCCTCGCCTGGGGCGTACCGCTCTGCCGCCTGCTCCACACCCGCCGGCGGGCGCTCAACCTGCTCACGGACGCCCTCGCCATCAGCCTCGTGGCGGGCATCGCCACGGCACCCCTCGTATCGCACACCTTCGGCATAGTCCCGCTGGCGGGGCTGCTCGTCAATCCCGTGGCGATCCTCGTGGGAAGCATCGTCGTGCTGGGCGGCACCGTCTGGATGATCCTTCCCGTAAACTGGCTCGCCCCGGCCTTCGACGCCGTGCTTTCGGGCACGGCCGGCCTACTCAACACGCTGGCCCGAGCGGCCGCAGCGCTCCCGGGCGGATATGCCGAATACACCCTCGGCGGCGGGGCGACGGCGGGCATCTACCTGTTTTTTCTGCTCACCACCCTGGCTGCATGGTCTTTCGAGCCGAAAAAAAGCGTACATTTGCCGGCATGATAACCCCCGGGGAATATACGCTGCTGCTGACGGACGAAGTGCAGCGGGCCATCGCCGCCAACCGCGGCCGCGACCCGCTGGAGGTGGCCTTAGACCGCAACACACCCCACGCCCGACTGGTCGCCACGCAGGTCAAGTACCTCGCGCGGGCAGAGGCGAAACTCCCCTCGTACGCCGCCGCACAATGTATCCTGCCGCCGCTGGCGTTCGAACAGGCATCGAGCGAAGCCTGCGCCGCCCACAAGCGGATCGCGGGCGGGGCCGTCCTCGATCTCACCTGCGGGCTGGGCGCCGACGCCTTTTTCCTGGCGCGTCGTTTCCGCCGCGTGGTGACGCTCGAACGCGACCAGACGCTCGCCCGCATCGCCGCGGAGAACTTCCGGCGGCTCGGCGCCGCGAACATCGAGGTCGTCAACACCTCCGCCGAAACTTACCTCGCACAGCCCGAACTGCATTTCGACTGGGTCTATGCCGACCCCGACCGCCGTTCGGGCGACGGACGCAAACTGGTATGCACAGGCGATATGAGCCTGCGGAGTTGTGTTTTCATACTTGAAGCAGCCCGACATACTCTCCCTGATGCCGCTCATCGGCAGGGCTTCGGGACGACTGTGCGTCAAAAACTCCCCGCTGTTCGACATCGGCGAGGCGCTGCGGCTCTTCCCCGGCGCCCGCGTAGAGGCCGTATCGCTGGGCGACGAATGCAAGGAGGTCGTCATCTACGCCGACGGCACGGGCCCCGGCATTACCGCGACCGCCCTCGGACGCAGCTCGTTCACGGCAACGCCCGCCCAAGCCGGCGCACCCCCGCACCCGGGGGCGTTCGAACCGGATCGTTACCGGTGGCTCGTGGTACCCGATGTGGCGTTGCAGAAAGCGCGGCTGGCACGACTGCACCTGCGCGGCAAAGCCGACATATGGAGCGAAAACGGGTACGGTTTCGCTGCGGAGCGGCCAGAGGGGATAATTGGCAGAGTATTCGCAATCGAAAGTATCGAGCCCTACGACCCCCGGCGGCTGAAACGCGCACTCAAAGGCCGCGGCGCGGAGTTGATGAAACGGGACTTCCCGTTCGCCGCGGAGGAGCTGGCACGGCGGCTGGGCGTACATGCCGGCAACGACGTACGGCTGGCCTTCACGAAAATCGGGAGCGGTTTTTGGGTTGTACGGCTGGAATAGCTATATTTGCACGACAGGGACAGCGTCCGCCCCGACGGCACACGGGCCTCGGCACGGCGCCTCCGGGTTACGGGAACGGAAACGGCTTATGAAAATCAGCGAAATATTCACCTATTTTACGGACACGATCTTCCGGCGCGACATCCGCGAATGGCGCAACCCGGTGATCCGCTGGCTCGTGCAGCAATACCGGCTGCTGTTCTATACGGCGCGGGGCCTGCTCGAACACGGCACCATCGTCCGCAGCGCGGCACTCACGTTCTACACGCTGATGTCGCTGGTACCGATCGTCGCGGTGGTCTTCGCCGTCGTCAAGGGCTTCGGGCTGGCCGACGGGCTGGTGGAAAACCTCTACGCCCTCTTCCCGCAGAACCCCGAGATCGTAGACTACATCGTCACGTTCGCCGAAAAGGCGCTCGCCCGTACACAGGGCGGCGTGGTGGCCGCCGTGGCGCTGGTCATGCTCTTCTGGGCTGTGATCCGGGTCTTCGGCTCGATCGAAAGCGCCTTCAACAACATCTGGGAGGTCAAGGTCGATCGCAGCCTCACCCGCCAGTATACCGATTACATCGCCGTGGTGATGATCGTGCCGGTGCTGTGGGTCGTTGCCAATGCCGTTGGCAAATTCGCCCAGCAGATGCTGGGCTTCGACGGCAGCTGGTATTTCACCCTGCTCTCGCACCTGGCGTCGATGGTCATCATCTGGGTCATGTTCACCATCCTGTATATCATCATCCCCAATACGAAGGTCAAATTCAGGAGCGCCCTGATGGCGGGCATCGTCGCCGGCACGCTTTTCCTGCTTTTCCAGTGGGGATACCTCTACATCCAGCGGTGGATGACCTCCTACAATGCCATTTACGGCAGTTTCGCAGCGCTGCCGCTGTTGCTCATCTGGCTCCAGACCTCGTGGCAGATCCTGCTGTTCGGCGGCGAATTGTCGTTCGCCTACCAGAACATCGCCCGTTTCGGCGAAGAGCGCGAATCGCTGCTCATCAGCTACGACCAGCGGCGCAAGATTCTGCTGGCCGTGATGCTCACGGTCGTGCGGCGCTTCCGCGGCCAGGGCGGCGCCACCCCGGCCGACGAGATCCGGGCACAACTGGATCTGCCCACGCGCATCGTCAACGACATCCTTTACCAGCTCGTGCAGGCCGGACAACTGATCGCCGTGCCCTCGGGCGACGGCGAGCGCGAAGTAGCCTTCGCCCCGGCGCACGACCCCCAGTCGATGACCGTTTACGGCATACTCGAAGCGGTCGAAAAATCGGGGCAAACGACCGTCGACCTGACCCAGAGCGCCGAACTGACCCGCATCGACCAAGAACTGGAAACGCTCAAAGAGACCGCCCGCAAATCGCAGGACAACGTCCGGCTGGTGGATTTACTGTAAAACAATATGGAGAGACCTTTGGAACGCGTAGTGATCGTCGGCAGCGGAAACCTTGCCGAAGCATTGGCGCAGGCCGTCGCCCGAAGCGGCCTGCAACTGGTACAGTTGTTCGCCCGCAACGCCGCGCGGGGGGAGGCTGTCGCCGCACTCGCCGGAACGCAGTGGACAGCAGACCCGGCACGGCTGGCCGACGCGGACATATACCTGATCTCGGTGAGCGACAAGGCAGTCGGGGAGGTAGCCGCGGCGCTACCCCTGCCTGCAGGAGCCGTCGTCGCCCATACTGCGGGGAGCGTGCCGCTCGATGCGCTTCCCGCCCACGCACGCCGCGCCGTCTTCTATCCGTTGCAAACCTTCACCAAAGGGCGCAGCGTGTATTTTTCGCAAATCCCCCTCTTCCTCGAAACCGATGACGAATCCCTGCGTCCCGCACTCGAAGCCTTCGCCCGCCGTCTTTCGCACACGGTGGTGTGGGCCGACTCGGCCTGCCGCGCCAAGGTGCACCTCGCGGCGGTTTTCGCCTGCAACTTCGTCAACCACATGTACGCCGTCGGCGAAGGCATCGTCCGCAGCGCGGGCCTGCCCTTCGACGTACTCAAACCGCTCCTGGCCGAGACCGCAGCCAAGGCGCTCGACGCCGCCTCCCCGGCCGACGTGCAGACAGGCCCCGCCGTGCGCAACGACCTGCACACGATGGCACGCCACCGTGCACTGCTCGCCGCCGACCCCCGACTCGAAAACATCTACTCGATAATAAGCAACAACATATGGGAAACTTCAAAGAAGATATAGCCCGCACCGAGGCGTTTATCTTCGACGTGGACGGCGTGATGACCGACGGCGGTATCATCCCCACGCTCGACGGCGATTTCATCCGCCGCTACAATGCCAAGGACGGCTATGCGCTGGGCTACGCCGTCAAGATGGGCTACAAGGTCTGCATCATCACCGGCGGACGCGGCAAGACGCTCGAAAACCGCCTGCGGATGCTGGGTATCAACCGCTACTACACCGACTGCATGGACAAAATCACGGCCATGCGGGAATATTTCGCCGACGAGGGCATCGACCCCGCGCACGCGATCTACATGGGCGACGACATCCCCGACCTGGAGTGCATGCGCGAGGTGGGCATCCCGGTCTGCCCGGCCGACGCCGCGGCCGAAGTGATCGAGGCTTCGCGTTACGTCTCGGAGTTCCGGGGCGGCGAAGGGGCCGTGCGCGACATCGTCGAACAAGTGCTCCGCGCCCGCGGCGACTGGGCGAAAAACTCCGAGGGCGTCACCCCGTCGTCGCTGGCGGCATCGCGGGAAACCCGCCCCGGAACGGCCACGGAAAAGCCGGGCTTCGTTCGCGAAGCCCGGCTTTTTCATAATACTGCCTAAAGGCACCTATTGCATCCACTCGACATCCGTCGCATCGCGGAACAGGATGTTGAGCGGCCGCACAAGGCTCGCGGCATCGGCGGCGAAGATGAACCGCACCTTGTCGACGGGTACCGTCAGGAAGACCGTCGAGGGGTAGCCGCCGATCATGTCGACGCGGTCGATGAGCGACCAGACGAATATTTCGAAAGGCATCTGACCCGGCAGCAGCGTCAGCCCGGGGAATTCCGTTTCATACCCCGCCGAAGTGGTATCGGCGGGATGGGGTTTGAAGAACACGTCGTACTGCGCGCCGTACTGCTCCATGATCCGTGCTACATAATCGCGCTGCAAGCGGGCGCTGGCATCGTCGGCATGGCTCGTGCCGATGATGATGAGGTTTTTCTTCGGGGAGGTGTCCGCAATATGGGCATTTGCCTGCCTTATGGAGCTGCTTTATACTCGCTA
>OGXJ01001793.1_pt1 | contig 15435 bp, 12 predicted proteins | sample 1576231 | NCBI WGS metagenome assembly OGXJ01 (sample SAMEA3541539, study PRJEB24748) | human gut metagenome | biome: human gut; feature: human-associated habitat; material: faeces | place: China | collected 2012
TCTGCCGCACCTCGCTCGCCGTATCGGCACTTAGAATTATGCGGTATTGCCCTAAGGTTGGGCCAATCGTTCCAGGCACAACCGCCCCAAACAGCTGCCGGGCCAGTTACCCGCGCACGAAAGGAGAAATTACTATGGCAAAATTTCATCTGATTCCCATTGTGCTGGGCGCAGCCATCGGTGTTGGCGTTTATGTTGTCAGCAAGTATCTGGCTCAGGACGAAGAGAGCGAACATATTGTGGATGACTCCGCATTTGACGACAGCGAAGCTTCCGAAAGCACCGAAGATGCGGACGAAACCGAAGAAAATGCCGACGAGGAACCCCCCGCAGAAGAACCGGCGGCAGAGCCTGCCCCGGACGAGGAACAGCCCGCACCGATTGAGGAACCTGCCCCCGCTGAGCAGGCCCCTGTAGCGGAGCCTGCTGCCCCGGTGGAAGAACCCGCGCAGGAAGATGACGGCGTTACCATTCCCATCCAGAACGGTGGCGATGTGCCGAACGTGAACCCGGTACAGGACAAGACCGAACCTGTTAAGCTGACGGAGGACGGCAAGGTGGACCCTACCACCATCGCCAAAGCCGAAGATTTCGGCGACTGGGAAGAAGAAACCGGCTGCAGAGGCTGAAGGCGAGACGATATAAATGACAACGCCGCAGGGAGTGCGTGATGCTCCCTGCGGCGTTTGTTTTTTGTTTTGGGGGTAAATTTGTATTTGGAGGGAGAGCCTTTGCGTGCACGGCAGGGTTCTTCCCACGTTTTGGGGGTAGCAGCGTGGCAAGGCCCGGCGGGCGGGGTGAGGGCACCCCGCTCTACTGCGCACAAACAAGCTCACTGTTATTTACACGTCCGTCGGGGACGCCGCCCCCCTACAAGCAATTTGTTGGTTCATCACAATTTTTCAACATGCAATGGGGCCAGGTTTCGGCGGGGTCGGGTGCCCCCGCCCTACCGAATGTTTTATGTTCTATCACCCACTATAAAATGCTCCGTAGGGAACGGTCTTGACCGTTCCGGAACCATACGGTAGATGTCACAATAGAATTTTATCGCAAGCCTTGGCTACAACATCCCACAAAGCATATCAAAGGGGACGATGCTTCCGCATCGTCCCCTACTTATTATTTTACGGGTTATGGCCGCCGGCAGCTCTTACACCACCCATTGCAGCAAAATACCGCAGCAGGTGCCGCAGAACCAGAGCAGCCCTGTCATGAACAGGTTTTGTTTCCAGCTGGGGTTGACACGCCACAGCACAGCCAGGCCGATACCTGCGCCGGAGCACAGCCCCGCAAAAAAACTGCCAAAGGTAATAGCCCCGCCCATATACAGCTGAGCCAGCAGCACGCTGGCACCGCAGTTGGGTACAAGACCGATCAGCGCGGCCATCATGGGCTGGAAAATGCCCAGACTGCCCAGAAATGCCGCGGCGGAATCTGCCCCGACAAAGCCAAAGATCAGCCCAATGATAAAGCTGAACACCAAGATGAACACAAAAATTTCCAGCGTGTGACGCAGTGCCGCCAGGAAAATGCTGCTGTGTTCCTCGTGTTCTTCGTGGCAGTCCACCTCATCGGCATGGCCCTCATAGCCGCCATACAGCCCTTTGGGCAGGATGCGGCGCAGCGGAACATCCAACACCAAACCGGCTGCAATGCCAAACACGATTTTGAGCACCAGCAGCAGGCCCAGCTTGTTCCACAGGGTAGGCTCCGCCGCCAGCAGGGGGATGGCTTCATCCGATGTTGCCAGGAACACGGCCAGCAGCGTGCCGGGGGTAATGACCCGGCTGGCATAAAAGTTGGCCGCTACCGCCGAAAACCCGCACTGTGGTACGCAGCCCAGCAGTGCGCCGGGCACAAAGCCCCAGTGGCCGCCGCCAGCCAGCGCTTTTTCAATTCGCTCGCCATGGTTGCGTTCCAGCCATTCGATCAGCAGATATGCCAGATACAAAAACGGCAGCATTTTTACGCCGTCGATCAGTGCATCCAAAAAAGCATCAACAATAATTTCCATAATTCTCCTATCTGTTGCAAAGGTTGGGGTTGCAGGGCATAACATGGCCGCACGGTTCGGAGCAGCTGCCCGGAGCCATGCGGCCCTTTTTCATTTTTTACTGCCTTTGTTGGTTTCAAAGCCGCGCAGCAGCGCTACGGCTTCCCGCACACGGGCGGGGGAAATGCGGGTACGGAACCGCTCCATGCTGCGGGAAGAAAACGGCACATCATAGGTAAAGGAATCAAAGCCCAAAAAGTATTGCAGGTAGGGGCTTTCGCGCACGATCTCCACCGTTTCGCTGTCCGTTGTGCGGCACGCTGCACGAATCACCAGCACACCGAACGCCATGCGGGCCGGAATTGCCACCTTGCCGCCAGCAGCAAAATGGCCGCTGTACTCCTGTTCAATGGCATCCCAGTCAATGGCCTGGGCCAGGCGCACCCAGCGGTTCTCCTGTACCAGCTCGCCTTCATAGGGCGGCAGGTAGTCATCAATGCTCATCTGATGTTGAATTGTGCGGTACATGGTTGCACCATTCCTTTTTATGTCGTTCCCGTTTTTATTTTTCCCGCAAAAACGCTTGGGATATATCTGAAAAGCCGAAAACTCAATCCAGTTCTTTGTTTTCAGATATCCCTTAGGCAACACCGCACAATTCCCGCCTAGCGGCTTAAGCACCGCTTCGGCACTTAGAATTATGCGGTATTGCCCTTAATATCTCTGGATCAGGGGGAATATCATGGCCAGAACCGCCCAGGCGACCTGATACAAGGCCAGTGCCGGAAGCGGCAGCCCGGCCAGGCCGCCGGCCAGCGCCATGATCATGGCAAGAATGCAGCTGATGAGCACCGAGGCCGACAGCACCATCGAAGAACGGTGTTCCCCCTCTGCCGCACCCGCAGCGGCTTCCAGGCCGCCGACAAAGCTGGCAAAGCTGCCCAGGTGCAGCATGCTGCCTTCGCTTTCCGGCAGCCAGGCCACAGCGGGCTCCAGCGCCTTGTGTTCCTTGCCGCTCAGCACCTTGACGGTACCAACCGGCAGGTTATAAGCAGTCTGCAGCAGCGCTTCATCACAGTTAAAGTCATCGCAGTCCACAATGAGCGAAAGTCCGGCGCGGCGCAGGGAATCCAGCACGGCGGCGGTATCGGGATCACTCTGATAAGCCACCTGGAACATGCTGAACAGCTTGCCGGAAACCGCCAGGTAGATGACCCGGCGCTGGTTCACGGTATGGCGGCGTTCATATTCCATGCTGGGCAGCTGGATATCATAGGTATCCATCAGCCGGCGGGAGCCGATCATGACCCGCTCGCCGTTGATCCAGCCCACATAGCCCATGCCGTCCAGCGTTTCCAGGTTTTCCACCTTGCACAGCAGCTTGCGATTATCGCCCGTCATGCCAAGGAAGATATCTTTCAGCGGGGTATTCACATCGGCCAGCATGGAAGCGGAGTAGATGATGGCCAGCTCAATATCCTCTTTGCGCACCGGCTTGATGCCGCGCAGCGTAATGCACCCTTTGGGGAAAAGATCCTGCGCCGTGACCTGCAGCACGTTCACACGGCCCAGCAGTCGGATATCCTTCCAACCGGGGATGACCGCACCGATCTGCGCGGCACTGCGCTGCATCAAACGCATGGGCATGGCGGAGATCAGCGTACCGGCCAGCGGCGCGCCCAGGCAGAGTACACCGGCCAGCGCAGTGAACGCCGTTCCGGCATCCTTGCGGTAAAGCAGGGTGAACAGGAATGCAGCCACGCCGCAGCCCAGCAGGATGCGGGCAAACTGCTGCTGGTTTTTATCCGATGTGCGGCGGGATTCGCTGCCCGCCAAAAAGCCTTTCATCAGGCGGGTGGGACGGCTGACCAGCACATTGGGGCGCGGTTCCGCCAGCCCGGCGGTCACGGTGCGCAATACCCCGGCATCTTTCAGCCGATATGCCACAGCGTGGTCCATCCCGGCGCTGACAAGGGTAAAGTTATCCCGGATGGTGTGGGCGTCGATTGCCTTGCCTGCAGCGTTGCCGCACAGCAGCAGCGCTGCGGGGCCGGTCATCAGGCAGAGGGTTGCGGGGTTATACCATTCCGGCTTTGCCAAAAACATGATACATTGCAGGATGGAGGCCACCGCGGCCATGGCGGGCATGGTATCTGCCGTATTGCCCCGGCGCATGTTGATCAGCCCGGCCAGGCCGCCCAGCATCGTCTGCCAGCACAGGGCCGCGCTGGCAGCAAGCAGGATCAGCATGGTCACCAGCAGCGGTTTGGTGCTGGCTGTGGTATCCAGCGGGCCAAGATTGGCTCCGGTGGCCGCCATAGTGCCCAGAACGATCATAATCAAGGCTGCAGCGCCCACGGCGATTGCTGTGCCGGTGGTGATCATCACCCGCAGTTCCAGGTCATGGCGCACCACGGGGGCATCATCGGTGCTTTCGTATTCGTGGTGGTGCAGGACGGCGGCCTGTGCGGCAAAAGGCGCTTCGCCATCGGGGGTGGTTTCGTCCTTCGGCTTGCCTGCAAACCGGAGGATGTTAAAGCCTTTGCCGGGCTTTTTTTGTTCCGGTGCTTCCGGCTCCGCCCCGGCGTTGGGGTCGCTCAAGTACTGGGCAGCCGCCTGGTAATCGGTATCGGTCTTTTCTGTTTTTGCCTTTGAATCCGATTTAATCTTTTCCAGGTTGATGGACTGTTCAATGCCGCGCACAAATTCCGCGGTATTGGGCTTTTCATCCACCAGGGGGCCGATCAGCTCCTCAAAGCTTTCTTCCTCTTTTTTCGGGGCGGGCTTTTTCGGTTCTTCCGGCTGCTCTTCCACCCCTTCGGCAATCTCGCTCAGGCGGATTTGCCCGGTCAGGGTCTGGGCCAGCTCCTGCGGCAGTTCCTCAAAGGTATCGCCGCTGGCGGGTTCTTCCTGCACGGGGGCAGCTTTGGGCGCAGGCTTTTTGCGGCGCGGCGGCAGGGCTGCGTTCAGTTCATGCAGGAACGACTGGGTGCTTTCCGGTGCGGGCTCGTCCCCCAGCTGCATGGTAAAACCGGTGGTCGCCTGCGGGGCAGGCGCGGGCTGCGGCTGCACCGTATCGTTTGGGGTCATGACCGGCTCGCCCACGGGTTCCGCTTCGCGGCGGGGGGCAGGCCGAGTGAACGGCATGGTGCGTTCCCGCTCCTTGCGGGGGGTGAACTCCACGGTATCCCGCTTTTTATTTTTGCGGTAAACATTGGGCTGAGGTTCCGGCTGCGGGGCCGGCTCATCCTTCGGAAGCGGCGGTTTGCCTGTGGCGGCAAACTGGGAAGTCTGCCGCCCGGAGATGGAAAGCCCTGCGTTGGTAGCGGTCAGGCGGGGCATCTCGCCCGTTTCCTCTGTTTCCGGCTCCTCCCGGGGCTGTTCCGGAACCTCCCAGTTTTCTACCGGGGCTGGCTCGCCCTCATACGGGTCATAGGATTCCAGCTCGTCATAGACATCGTGCTTTTTGCCGCCGAACAGGCTGGCAAAAAAGCCTTTTTTCTTTGCAGCGTGGTGGCGGGGCGGCTCTTGCTCGCGCAGCTCCATCTCGTCCGGTTTATCCTGTGGCAAAGCATCTTGCAACCGGGGCAGTTGTTCTTCCAGCTGCTGGGTGCTCTGGTTTTCCACCCTGCCGCTGACCGAAACATTGATCGGCTCAAACTCCCCGGTATCGGTAGCATATCCAAAGCCAAACAAGCCCTTTTTCTTGGGAGTCTGCTGGCGCTCCTGCTCGGACTTCATATCATCCGGAACAACGGCCACGCTGGTGCCAAAAAAGTTGGTAAAATCTTTTTTTCCTTCATCCAGGTACTTGCTGTCCGCTTCCGGCACCATGCGGCCCAAAAAGGCTTTAATGATGCTGGTGCGGGTGGTATCCCCTGATGTTGCATCCGCCGGTCTTGCTTCCGGCTGCGGGGCCGGTTTTGTCTCCGGCTGTACCTGCGGGGCCGGCTGCTGGGGCGCAGTTTGTGCCGGGGCAAGGCGGACAGGCTGCGGAACAGGTTCCGAGCGCACCGGCTGAGTCGGTTGTACAGTTTGTATATTATTTTGTTTTTCTACTTTAGGCTCAACTTCCGGCATGCGGCGCGGCTCCGGCACAGAAGCAGGCCGACGGGCCGGGGCAGCGGGGCCGGGTTTATTCTTTTTGGCAGCCCGCATACTGGGCAGATCGCCCAGCAGGTCATCCAGCACAGCGGTGGAAAACCGGTCCTCGGTGTTAAAATTATTGCCTTTGCCCAGCGTGATATCCGGCAGGTCCTCTTTCTGGATGGGCCCCAATGCCGAACCGCCGCCGGAGGATTCCTCCATGCTGCCGTGGCCCAGGCTTTGCAGGATGGCATCCACCTGGCGGTCTGTTACACTATCCCGGATGCCGCGTTCGGCCTGCTCATGGCTGAGCTCTTCCAGAATGCGGTCCACGGAATCATTTGTACGTTTGCTTGGCATGTTGTTCTCCCCTTTGGTATGGGATTCCTTTTTTTGCGCAGCCGTTACTTGCGGCGCTGCATGATGTTGTACATCAAAATACCGGCGGCCACGCTGACGTTATAACTGTCCACACCGGTTTTGCCACCGGCCATATCCAGCGTAACGGCGGCATCGCACAGTTTGCGCACCAGTGCGCCGGGGCCTGCGCCCTCGCTGCCCAGCACCAGCGCCACCGGGCCGGAAAGATCGGTCTTTTCCAGCGGAGCACCGCCCAGGTCGGCACAGTAAACAAAAATGTTCTGCTTTTTCAGGTCACGGATGGCCTGCGGCAGGTTGGCGACCCGCGCCACCGGGATGCGGGCAGCTGCCCCGGCGCTGGATTTCATGACCGTGCCGGTCACGCCAACGCCGCCGCGCCGCGGGATGATCACGCCGTGGGCACCGCACAGCAGCGCGCTGCGCAGGATTGCGCCCAGGTTGTGGGGGTCCTCAATACCGTCACACAGCACGAGGAACGGCGGTTCGCCGCGGTCTTTTGCGATCTGCAAAAGTTCCTCCACGCCAACATACTGGATGCGGGCAGCCCAGGCCGCCACACCCTGGTGGTCCTGGGTACCGCACAGCTTTTGCAGCTTGCCGGCGGGCACACGCTTGATGACCGCCCCGGCCGCTTTGCCCAGCGCGGTATAATACCCGGCCATGCGCGGCTCCATGCTGTCGGCCAGCAGCAGGGTGTCCACCCCGGCTTCGCTTTTCAGCAGTTCGGTCACGGGGTTTTTGCCCCATACCAGGGCGGTATCCTGCTCCGCAGGGGCCTTGTCTGCCTTGGCCTGGGGGGCCTGCTGGGGCATGCGTTTTTTATTTTCCATCTGCAATGTGGTTACTCCTTAAAACGATTGGGTAAAGCCCTGTGCGGCGGCGTTTGGCAGCCATTTTGCCGCGTATGGCAGCCCGCACAGCTTTCTGGCATGATTCGATAATTATACAGATATAGTATAGCACATTTCCTATGCTTTTGTCACCTTTTTCCTTGGCGTCAAAAGTACAGATTTTTCACCCTTTTGCGCGGTGCTTTTGTGCGTGTTTTCGCGGTTTATACAAACCGTACTGGAAAGGTTTTCCTTTGAAGATGTTGAAAACCCTGTTGAAAGCGTGGAAAACCCGCTTGTATGGCCAGTTTTCCACAGTTCCAGGGGGTGTTTTCAACATATTGTGGAAAACCTTTCAACATAACAGTACGGATAAACACCCCCGCTTACTGGGCAAACTACCAGTTTTACCCCCGTTTTTGCGGGTAAAACTTACAATTATTACGGGGGTTTTGCCCGTTTTTTCACTTTCCACAGGTTTTCCCCACCCCGTCTGTGGACAAAAAGCGAAAAGTTCATCCTGCATGTTGAATGCAAAAATTCCCCACAAAATTCCATCCTGTTCAGGCCATTCCGGCTGCTGCAAACCAGTCCGCCGCAGCCCGCAGAACGGGCGCGGCATTGCTGCCCCCGCCGCCGTATTCGATCACCACCGCCACCGCAAACCGCGGCTGCTGCACCGGCCCATACCCGATGAGCACCGAGTTTGTGTAGTGGGTGCCATCCGGCAGCGTGCCCGCCAGCTGGGGGCTGCCGGTCTTGCAGGCAAGGGGAATGGGCGATTCCCGCAAAGCGCGCAGCGTTTGGGCCATCTGGGCCATACCCTCCCGGATGGGGGCAAACACTGCCGCCCCGCCGGGTGCCTGGGCTAAAACGTCCGGTTGCGCCTGCCAGGTTATATTCCCGGCGGCATCGGTTGTGCTTTGGGCAAAATGCAGCGCCGGGCGCTGGCCATCCCGCGCAAGGGCCCCGGCATAGGCCGCCAGCTGCAAGGGGCTGACCGATGTGTTGCCCTGCCCAATGGCCGCCATCAGTGCAAGACCCGCCTGATAGTTCTCATCGGCGCTCCAGGTCAGGCGGCCTGCGGTTTCCGGCAGCTCAGTACCGCAGGGTGCTCCAAGGCCCAGCTGCTGCGCGGTAGCGGAAAACGTATCCACCCCAAGGCGGCGGCCGACATCATAAAAATAAATGTTGCAGCTGTGGCGCAGCGCCGTAACCATGCTGACGGCCCCGCGGTGCCCCAGCTGCAAACAGCGCGGCTGGTAACCCGCATAGTAGGTGTACCGTCCGCCGCAGTTTACAGTGCTTTGCGGGGTAATGATCCCCGCTGCCAGGGCCGATGCCGCTACTGCCGGTTTGAACGCCGACCCCGGCGCATACTGGCCGTTCAGCACCCGGTTGACCAGCGGTGCTCCCTGGGCTGTGGCCAGTGCGGCATAGTCCTGCCGCCAGCTGGCAAGGTCATAATCCGGCAGGCTGACCGCAGCCAGAACGCCGCCGGTCTGCACATCCATCACCACAGCCGCCCCTGCGCAGGCTTCTTTGCCCTTGCCTTCCGGCTTTGTGGCCTGTAAAGTTTCAATTTGCTGCTGCAATGCGCTGCGCAGGGTGCGCTGCAAATCAGCATCCAGGTAAAGGTGCAGGGTATCCCCGGCCTGTGGCGTACTTTGTATGGTTTCGGTGCGGCCGCCGCTGCTGCGGTCAACTGTCACTTTCAGGCTTCCCGCTCTGCCGCGCAAAGCATCCTCCCAGGCGGCTTCCAGCCCCCATTGGCCGATGGATTCATCCATGGCAAGGCCTTGGGCCTTTTTCTGTGCCCACTGCTCGGCACTCATGGCCCCCACGCCGCCCAGCAGTTGCGGAGCGAGGGTGCCATCCACCGCCGTGCGGGTACCGCGGGCAGTCAGCCGCACCGCCCCGCTCTGGGGCAGACCGGCAGCCAGCAGGCTCTGGCACTGTGCCTGGGTCAGATTTTCAGCCAGCGGCAGCTCCCCCGCCGAAACGGCAGAACAAAAGGCGGCAAGCTGTGTTTCCACATCCTTGCCGCCTAGATCCAGTTCTTTTAACGTTTGCAGGGTCTGCGCCATCTCGGTGTCCGGTGGGGCCGGAACGCAGAGCGCCAGGTCATACACGGTGTCATCCTGCACCAGCGCCGTGCCGCTGCGGTCCACAATGCTTCCCCGCGCCGCCGGGATGCGCACGGTATAGCTGCTCTGAGATGCCTGTTCCAGCTTTTTAGCATAGTGATCCGCCATGGTAAACTGCATCCAGTACAGCCGCACCAAAAATGCCGCAAACACGGCAGTGCAGAAAATCAGCAGGAACCACACCCTCTTTTTGCCGTCTTTTTTCATGCGCACCTCCCGGCAGGCCACTGCCTGCTCTGGTCTGATCGTTCTTTGGTCTGTCCTTTTGCCATATGGGTATTATACAAGGTTTTGCCGCAGCTGTCAGCCCCCGATGAAATACAGGCAGTCGGTTTCATCGGCAGTATCTTCCAGCGGGGCGCGCAGGGTCAGGCCGCCGGGGTCGGGCTGGGGCGCTGCTGCCAGCTGCCCGGCCCAATACTGTCCCTGCGCGGTAACGGCCAACTCCCCCGCTGCCGCCTTACAGCTGCAGGGCAGGCCGGTCACCCACAGGACTCCGTTCTGGCGGGTCAGCGTGCCAAGGGCCTGCCCCACCAGAGCCGGGACTGCCCCCGCTCCGCTGCCCGCCGGGGACACCGTGCCATGCTCCCCTGCAATGCCCGCAAAACGGCCGCTGCGGTCCAGCACGGCGGCCCCTGCCTGCACCGGCTGCGCCAGCAAAAATCCGCCGGGCCAGCGGGCGGCGGTCCACACGGGGTCCCAGCGTTCGCCGTCCGTCTGCCTGCTTTGCAAAAAATTGCGCAGGGCGGCGTTTTCTTCGGCATCCGGTTCGTGTTCTGCCAGCCGGCGGCGCAGGGCAAACAGCTCCCGCTGCATCACGCTCATTTGGGCGGCATAGTGTTGGGCTAAGGCATCATCCAGCCGCCGGGGCAAAGCCGCCCCCCACACGGCCATGCTAAGCAGGGCAAGGCCCGCCAGCCCCAGCAGCAGCGCACAGAGCTGCCGGAGCGTTTTGTGCCGTCTGCGCGGTGCCGGGCGCGCAAGGTCCAGCCCGTCCCGTTCTTTTCGTCTGGTATGCCGCATGGTGCGCCGCCCGCCTTTCACTCATTGTTTTTCTCCACAACTATATGTTTGCCCGCCCCCTGCTAGACTTTGGGGGCGGATTTGATATAATAGAAGAAACCAAACCAAATGTTAAGGAGTACCTGCCATGCCTGCCACTTTGCTTGTTTTAGATATTGACGGCACCCTGCGCCCCCATGGGGAGCCGCGCGTGCCCAAAGAAAACGTCGATGCCCTGCGCACCGTGCAGAAAGCCGGGGTCAAGCTCGTGATTGCCACGGGGCGCTGCCGGGCAGAGATCCCCGCCAAAATGCTGCGCGGCATCCGGCCGGATTACTGGATCTGCGCCGCCGGTGCCCAGGTGGAGGATGCCGCCGGGACCGCCCTGTACACCAGCCACATGACCGCCGAGGAAATGTACGCTCTGGTGGATTTTTGCGAGGACTATGAGCACCCGCTGGGATTCAGCTTTTCGGACGGCGGGTATGTTTACCTGGATTATGAGGCCTTCCATGTGCAGGAGAAAGCCGCTGCACTGGAAGGTTGCCTGAAAGACGGCGAGGACCAGGACCGCCACCTGTTAGATATGCCGTTTTCCGCGTTCGGCATGCTGGCGACGGAAGATATCGCCAAGTTCCAGGCCAAATACGGCTACCTGGGGCTGCAGTTCCTGCCCTACCACGTGACGGGGTGCGATATCCTGCGCGCCGGACAGGACAAGGCAACCGGCCTGCAGGCACTGCTGGACCATCTGGGCCTGGCCGCTGCGGACTGCGTTGCCGTGGGCGACGGTCCCAACGATGCCGGAATGCTGGCGCTGGCCGGGCGTTCCTACTGCATGGCGGACGGCATGAAAACCGCCAAAGCTGCCGCCAAGGCGCTGGCCCCTGCCGCTGCACCCGATGGCATTGCCCAGCTGTGCCGCAGTCTGTGGCCGGAGATATTCCGTTGAACACCAAACAACCGTACACCCATGTGGGGCCGGGGCTGCCCCCACTGTACGGCGCACAGGCCAAAGCGCTGATCTTAGGCAGCTTTCCCAGCCCAAAGAGCCGGACACAGGGGTTTTATTACGGCCACCCGCAGAATCGGTTCTGGCCGCTGATGGCTACCCTGACCCACAGCCCCACCCCCGCATGGGAGGATCTGGATGCCAAACGCGCCATCATCATTGGCAGCGGGCTGGCGGTGTGGGATGTCATCCACGCCTGCTCCATCCGCGGGGCATCGGATGCTTCCATCAAAGATGTGGAACCGAATGATCTGGCAGCCCTGGTGAACCGCCTGGGCGTACAGGCCATTTTTTGCAACGGTGCCACCAGCGGCAGGCTGTACCGCAAATACGCCCAGCCCCTGACCGGGCTGGAAGCTGTGGTGTTGCCCTCCACCAGCCCGGCCAATGCGGCGTTTACCATGCCGCGGTTGCTGGATGCCTGGGGCACTGCGCTGGAAGGATATGTGAACAAACCGTAAAAAGCGCAAAAAAGTGCCGTTTTGCCGCCCGAAAGGGGCAAAATTGTTTGCATTGTCCCCGCCGTTGCACTATAATGAAAGGGTATTCCCTTTGCTCCGGCGTTTGCCTTTGCCGGGGCACACCTTACTACAAGGAGCTTTGAACCCATGAGCAAGTGGATCGAAAAGCGCACCCGCCCGGTTCTGCCGCTGTACCTGGCTGCACTGACCTGGCCGGTTGCTTCCCTGATTCTGCCGCCCTACCGGCTGGTGAACCTGGTTATCATTGCGGCACTCAGCACTTTGGTGTATCTGGTTTCTTCCCGCTTCTGCCCCACGCGGGTGCAGCGGGTGGAACAGCCCTACGCCACCGGCAGCGAGAACACCGATGCCATGCTGAACGGCATTGCCGCCAACCTGGACGCGCTGCACAAGCTGAATGACGCCATCCCGGATGCCGAACTTTCCCGCCAGCTGGACCGTATGGAAAAGGCCGGGCGCGGCATTGTACAGGCGGTGGAGCAAAAGCCGGATAAAGCCCGCACCGTGGATCGCTTTGCACGGTATTACCTGCCGGAAGTGGTCAAGATCATGAGCGCATACGCCCAGATGGAAAAAGGCGGCATTACCGGCGAAAACGCCGCCCAGATCTTGAGCGAAGTACGCCGCAACGCTGGCACCATGGCCACCGCATTTGAAAACCAGCTGGACGCCCTGTATTCCGCAGAGGCAATGGATATTTCGACCGACATCGAAGTGCTTGAAAACATCATGCGCGGTCAGAATTTGACCTGATGCTCCCAACCCAAAATATAAAAAGAAGAAGAGAAAGGACTTGCCACTATGTCTGATCTGGATTTTGACCTGAACGCTCCCGCAGCACCTTCCCTGACCTTGGATGCGGCCCCTGCCGCCCCCACCCTGACCCTGGATCCCGAAGCGGATGCCAAGGTGGTGGAGGAAGCCAAAAAGGCTACCCCCGTTACCGTGGAGGATACCCCGCTGAGCCCCGAAGAGCAGAAGATGGTGCAGGATTTTGCTGAAAAGATCGACTTGACCAACTCCCAGATGATTTTGCAGTACGGCGCCGCCAGCCAGAAAAAGCTGAGCGATTTTTCTGACAGTGCGCTTTCCCGCGTGCGCACCAAGGATATGGGTGAGACCGGCGAACTCATCACCCAGCTGATCGGCGAGCTGAAAGGCTTTGACGCCACCGCAGAAAATCAGAAAGGCTTCCTGGGCTTTTTCAAGAAAAAGTCCAACGAGCTGGAAGCCCTGAAAGTGAAATACGACAAAGCTGATGTGAACGTGGAACGCATCAAGGCCCAACTGGAGGACCACCAGGTAACCCTGATGAAAGACATTGCCATGCTGGACAAGATGTACCAGCTGAACCTTGTCTATTTCAAGGAGCTGAGCATGTATATCCTAGCCGGCCGCAAAAAGCTGCAGCAGGTGCGGGAGAACGACCTGGCCGCCGCTGAAGCCAAGGCCAAAGCATCCGGCCTGCCGGAAGATGCCCAGGCCGCCCGCGACCTGGCCGACCAGTGCGACCGCTTTGAAAAGAAGCTGTATGACCTGGAGCTGACCCGCAATATCTCCATCCAGATGGGCCCACAGATCCGCCTGATCCAGTCCAACGATACGATGATGGCCGAAAAGATCCAGACCACCATTGTGAACACCATCCCCCTGTGGAAGAACCAGATGGTTCTGGCCTTGGGCATGGCACACAGCCAGCAGGCCATGCAGGCCGAGCGCGCCGTGACCGATGCCACCAACGAGCTGTTGCGCAAGAACGCCGCAACCCTCAAGCAGGGCACCATCGACATCGCCAAAGAGTCTGAGCGCGGTGTGGTGGATATTGAGACCCTGCAGCAGACCAACCGCGATTTGATCAGCACACTGGATGAATTGAACAAGATCCGCGCAGACGGCAAGGCCAAGCGCGCCGCCGCCGAGCAGGAGCTGGGCCGCATTGAGGGCGAGCTGAAGCAGAAGCTGTTGGAAATTAACAAGTAATTATTTTTAGGGTGCATTATTGCATCCCCGTTAAGTGAGGACAACCCATGCAGTTGGAGCAGCAGGAAACATTTGAGATCAAAAGCCCGCAGCTGGAAGTATTTGGCCAGGTGGAAAGCAAACTGCCCGCCCCCGCCAAAAAGCGGCCTTTTGCGGCCGGGTTCCTGGCCGTGATGGTGCTGGTTTCGGTGTTTGGCATTGGCGGCGTGCAACTGAAAAGCCGTTACCGCAATGTGGCTGAAATTTACACCAGCGAGGTTGACAAGCACGGCAACAGCATTCAGGGGGATTTTACCACCCTGACGGATACCGCTGCCAACCTGATGCGTGCCTGCCAGAAGGTACTGGGCGAAGCTGACAGCAACTGCACCACCGTAGCAGACCTGCTGGCCCAGTGGCAGGATACCGCCATTGCCCCAGCCGCGCAATATGCGGTCATCCACCAGCTGGATAACGCTGTGGACGCCATGTACACCGCCGCCAAGGCAAAAGCCACCGACGATGCGCTGGATCAGATCAACAGCCTGGATGCCAGCTATGTGAGCACCCAAAGCATTTTGCAGCGCGAAATTGCGCAGAATTATACCACCGCTGCCCAAAGCTACAACACCATGGCTTCCGGTTTCCCCGCCAATGTGATCGGCACATTGTGGGGCGCGGGGCAGGTGGAGCTGTATGCAGCGCAGTGACCCCGGAAAGGAGGGGGCCGGATGAAAATTTTGACCCGCACCGCAGCCGCCGTTCTGGCGGCTGTGACCGCGGCGGCAGTCTGGGCGGTACCGGCAGCGGCAGCTGCTTCCGTTCAGGGCATCAGCAGTACCAGCTGCATTGCCGATAATGCCAATATTCTAAGCCGCGATACCGAAACATATATCACCAACATTTCTGTTGCCCTGCAGGAAAACTGCAGCGGTGCACAGATCGGCGTTTACACCACCGATTACGTCGGCAACAACACCATGGAAGGCTATGCCTACGAGGTGTTCCAGGCATGGGGCCTTGGCAGCGCTGACCAGGACAACGGCATGGTGCTGCTGATGGCCACCGGGGACGACAACTATTGGGCCACCCCCGGCGAAGGGCTGGAAAGCGCGTTTTCCGGCAATGTGCTGAGCGATCTGCTGTATGATAACCTGGAAGCTTCCTGGGCAAAGCAGGATTACGATACCGGCGCACGCAAAACCGTGCTGGCCATGGCCGAGCGCATCTGCGATGTATATGGCGTCAGCCTGGATATGGACGCGATCGGCTCCGGCCTGGCAGATTCTTCTGGCAGGATTGTGGAAAACACCCAGAGCCGCAGCAATGGAGGGGCGGTGCTTACCTTGATTTTACTGACGATTATTATTGCAGTGATCGTGATTGCAATCCTGAAAACGCCGCGCGGACCCCGCGGGCCGCAGGGTCCCACCTACACAGGCGGCCGCCGCGGGCCCAGAATGTCATAATATTCGTTTTCGAGCCCGGTGCGCTGGTAGTTCTTGGTGGGGTCCCAGGCTTCCAGCTGGACCACGAGGTC
>OGXJ01001795.1_pt1 | contig 15428 bp, 13 predicted proteins | sample 1576231 | NCBI WGS metagenome assembly OGXJ01 (sample SAMEA3541539, study PRJEB24748) | human gut metagenome | biome: human gut; feature: human-associated habitat; material: faeces | place: China | collected 2012
TGCCGCACCTCGCTCGCCGTATCGGCACTTAGAATTATGCGGTATTGCCTTAAAGTTTTTCGCCAGGCCTTTTTTCAAAAAGGCCGAAAAGACTCCCCGTAACTGCCTTAATAGAACCCGTAACTCGGCAAAATCTTGGTGCTCTGCGCCCACAGGGTCGGCACGGGCAAGCCGGACAGAACGGGATAGAACCAGGCAAAGCACACCAGCGCCGCAATGCACAGCCCCGCGCCAATCTTTTTGGCGCGGTCCTGCCGCTTCATCTGCGTTAAAACCAGCACAACGGCCGTCAACGCAAAGACCGAGCTGGGGAAGTAATGGTACATGAAAGTGCAGCGCGATACCAGCATCCAGGAAAGCAGCTGGCTGGCGTACAAGATCAGAACGCCCGCTCCCTTTGCCGTGCCGCGAGCCGAAACCTGGCGCCACAGCAGCAGCAAAATGCAGAACAGCCCCGCCCAGCAAATGACCGGATTATAAAAACCCGCAATGCTGCCCTGAAGCCCAGCTTCCAGGTAAGAATTTTTGTAATACCACACTGGGCGCAGGTCCAGCAGCCAGGTGTACCAGCGGCTTTCAAACGGGTGGGTTGCTTTCAGGGTGGAATGATACCAGTACATGTAGGTTTGGCAATCCCACCAATCCCGCAAACCAAAGGTAGGGTCTTTCCACCAATAAGGCAGGTAGGATGCAAGATAGATCAGGAACGGCACAACGATGTAAAACGCCACACCGCCCACAGCAGCCATCCGGAATTCTTTCCAGAAGCCCGGCTGTTTTTGCTTCCAGCGGGCATACAGCACACCCAGGTACAATACCGCAAGCCCTGCCCCGGCATAAATTCCGGTCCACTTGGATGCACACCCAAGCCCAAATGCCACGCCGCCCAGCGCCATGGGCAGCAGCGAGCCGTTTACGCCGTTTTGCAGCACGCTCTGGCAATACCATACCATAAAATATGCGCCTAACAGGATAAAGAACGTACCGTAAATATCGATTGTGGCAATGCGGCTTTGGGAAAATCGCATGAACCCAGCGGCAATCAGCGCACCTGCCATGGCCCCGGCCCAGCGTTTGTGGGTCAGACGGCGGGCAAAGCACCACATCAGCGGCACCAGCATCACGCCGAACAGCGTTCCGGCACAGCGCCAGCCAAAGGCTGTCATTCCAAAAATAGCAATGCCCAGCATGATAAAATCTTTGCCCAGCGGCGGGTGGGTGGTTTCGTATGCCGTCATGCGGTGCAGCATTTCGTACCCAGTACGGCCATGATAGATTTCATCGAAATACATGCTGTTCAGCTGGCTGATGGTATCTGGCACTTCGCTCTGCTCATCAAACAGAGCATCGCCGCCCGTTACCGGCACCAGCGCACCGGTGGCATCCCGCAGGGCCAGTTCAAACATCTGCGCATTTTCAATCGTTGCGGTCAAGGTCTGCCCTGCCGGAGCCGTGATGGCCGTTTTGGTCCAGCAGAACGGCGTTGCATAGCTCAGTTCCTTCTGGTACAGCTCATTGCCCGCTGCATCCGTGATGCGCAGGCTGCCACCGGTGGAAATGCCGGGGTACACCCAGATTTCCACCGCGTCCTGCTGCGGGGTAAAGTCGATGGTTGCCGTGCTGTCCGTAGCATCCACAGGGTTCTGCGGTGCTTTCATGCTGCCAAGGTAAGCAAAGCTCACCACAGCAACGATCAACGTCAGCGTTGCCAAGGCTTTCTTCTCTTTAGCCGTCCAGGCAGGCTGCGGATCAATGCGCAGGGTGCACAGTCCCAGCTTTTTCTGCACTGTTTTTGTTTTATCTTTTTCGATGGTTTCCACTTTTGCCAGTGGAGAAATCGCTCCATGGCGGCAGATGGCCCACGCGGTGAAAGCCAGCAGCACAAAGGCTGCCGTTTCGGCAAAGCCGACTGCCATGGCAAACTCGCGGCTGGTATCGCTGCTGAGCCACTCGTCATCGCTGCCTACCAGGGTATACACAGTTTCCAGGTTCAAGAAGCCCGTTATCGACAGACCAAACCCGGCGCCATACAGACGGATGTCATTCCAGCGCGCCGCAGCAAGCAGTACCAGCAGCATGCCCAGCACCAGGTAACGCTCGTGCATGCAATGGGCAAAGGTAAAAATCCCCACCGTGTAAAACGCTGCCAGCAGCAGCGGGGAAAACTGCCCCGCCCGCCAGCTGATGACCGCCAGCACCACAAGCAGCACCGTGATAACAGCGATGTTGAAAATGCCCAGCACTTTCCAGCTCAGGTTAAACACCGGGCAAGCATCCAGCGCCTGCCAGTTGCCGCCCAGCGCTGCAAACCAGTTGAACGCATTGATGGTGGCATACTGGTAGCCAGACGCCGTGGTGATGTACTTATCGATCAAGGACGGCACCAGATTTTTTGCCCCGTAAAACGGCAGGCCCGCCAGCAGCGGCGGCAGCAAAGCCAGCGCAGCACCGCAAAAAATCTGGCCGACCGATTTCAGCGGGCTTTTGCCATCCCGCACGGCATCCGCAATAGCCACCAAAAAGCAGACGGCCAGCACCGGCCCAGCCAACAGTGCCTGCGGCTTGATGGCCAGCGCCACGCCGTACAGCACCGCAGCGAGCAGGTAGCGGCGCTCTTCCAGCAGCCAGAAGCAGAGCAGCAGCGGCAGCGCAAAAGCCCCATCGATCTGCTTCCAGATGCCGGTATCAAACAAGGTCAGCGGGCAGAATGCCGCAAACAGCACCAGGCAGCGCTGTGCCCTGCCCTGCCCCATATACCGGCGGCTGATATGGTCCAGCAGCACCACGGCGGCACAATCACAGATTGCGGGGATCAGTGCCAGCAAAAAATAAGTCCAGTGGGATTCATAGCTCAGTTGGAGCGCCTTGCGCACCAGGCTGACCAGCCCCAGCACAAGGATGTAGCCGGGCGGGTAGTCCGCAAAATAATCGGCGCTGTAAAAGGCCGCGGGACCTTCGCTGGCCAGCTTATCCCCCCAGGCCACAAAGCAGCTCATATCATAGGTGTAGCCTTCAGTAACAAGGGCCAGCAGCAGGCGCGCGGCAAGCGCTGCGGCCAATATAATATACAGCGTTCGCTCTTTCTGTTTGGTTCTGGTATTTGTCATTCTGAACTCTCCAGATCATGCAGCGTATTTGCCGCTGCAATAAAATAAGGAACTGGAAGCAGAGGCAGATGCTTCCCTGTTTCCAATTCCTTTGTTTTGCCGTGATTGTGCAGTAATAATTATAGCTTGGTCAGCTGCGGGCCCTTGGCGGTGTCCATCACATTCCAGCCCAGCTCAGTGATTTTGGCGCGCAGAGCATCGGCGCGGGCAAAGTCCTTGGCCTTTTTGGCTGCGGCGCGCTCTTCCACCAGCTGCTTCACTTCGTCGGGGGCTTCCTCGGCCTTGCGGTTGTACATCAGGCCCAGCACACCGGTCAGCTCGTCAAACGTGGCGGCGGCCTTTTCCAACGTAGCCTTATCGGCAGCATCGGACATGGTGTTGATGTCCTTGACGAACTCAAAAATGGCGGCCAGAGCATCGGGGGTGTTCAGGTCGTCATCCATGGCGGTCTTGAACTTTTTGCGTGCTTCTTCGCACTTTTCAGTCAGGGCAGTGTCAGTGCCATGGGCATTGCGGATGGCAAAATCCAGGTTATCGCGGCAGGTGTACAGGCGCTCCAAGCTGTTCTTGCAGCTCTCGATCAGGTCCACCGTATAGTTCAGCGGCATGCGGTAACCAGCGGTGAGCATAAAATAACGGATCGGCTCATAGCCGTACTTATCGGCAATTTCACGCACAGTAAAGAAGTTGTTAGCGCTCTTGGACATCTTCTGGTTGTTGATGTTCAAAAAGCCGTTGTGCATCCAGTAATGGCTGAAGGTGCAGCCGTTGGCGCACTCCGACTGTGCAATCTCGTTTTCGTGATGGGGGAAGATCAGGTCCTGACCGCCTGCATGCAGGTCGATGGTCTTGCCCAGGTGCTTACGGGCCATGGCGCTGCACTCAATGTGCCAGCCCGGACGGCCCTGGCCCCAGGGGCTGTTCCAGGAAGGCTCGCCCGGCTTGGCGGCTTTCCAGACAGCAAAATCTGCGGGGTCTTCTTTCAGGTCGTCATCCATCTGGCTGCGCAGTTCGCGGTTGCCGCTTTCCAGGTCGTCCAGGTTCAGGTGGCTCAGCTTGCCGTAACCGGGATCAGACTTAACGCGGAAGTAGACATCGCCGTTGTGGGCAACGTAAGCATGTCCGGATTCGACCAGGTCCTTGACGATCTTGATGATCTCACCGATATGCTCGGTTGCGCGGGGGCGCACGGTGGGGGTCTTAACGTTCAGGCCCTCGGAATCTTTGATGTACTCGGCCTCGAACTTGCGGGCAACCTCCTGCATGGTGGTGCCGTCCGCCTGGCCTTTTTTGATCAGTTTATCGTCAATATCGGTGATATTGGAGACATACAGCACCTTGTTGCCAAGGTACTCCAGATAGCGGCGCAGCGTGTCAAACACGATCATGGGGCGCGCATTGCCGATATGGATATAGTTATACACCGTAGGGCCGCAGACGTAAATGCGATAAACGCCCGGCTCCTGCGGGATAAAATCTTCCTTTTTGCGGGTCATGGTATTAAAAATCTGCATGGACAGGAACTTCCTTTCCCAACTTTGCTGGTACGGCGCGGCTAAACCTGCAAACCGTTCAGATTTATTATAGCCGCCCTGATAAGCGGTTGCAAGGGGGCAGCATCATTTTGCCTGCATAAAGCAGGAACGATTCTGCCACAGGTAGATGCAGCCGGAAAGTGCGGTAACGGCAGCAACGGCCCAGCACAGCACCTGGGTGGTAAAGCTGATAACCCCAACGCCGTCCGCCGGGGCGAGCGCCATGGCAAAGTAATAAAAGATGATGGTGACCATCTGCAGCACGGTTTTGACCTTGCCCCACATGTTTGCGGCAATGACGGTACCGGACTCTGCCGCAATCATGCGCACACCGGCCACAGCAAACTCGCGGAACATGATGATGGCCAGCACCACGGGGGAGCAGACACCGTCCACCACCATATAAATAATGGCGGCGGTGGTGAGCATTTTATCAGCCAGCGGGTCCATAAACTTGCCAAAGTCCGTTACCAGGTGGTTCTTGCGGGCCAGGTAGCCATCCAGGAAATCCGTAAAGCTGGCCACAGCAAACAGAATGCCCGCTATCAAGGCATACGTTGCATTGAACTGGGGCGTGCCCATGTGGCTCATGGCAGCAAATACCATAAAGAACGGCACCATGATGACACGCATCATCGTTAATTTGTTAGGCAGATTCATGGTTTATTCCTCCACTTTGCTTTCCGCATAACCATAAAGATCATAAGTATCGGCATCGGTGATGGTAACGTTATAGAACGCGCCGGCTTCCAGCGGGGTATCTGCCGGGGTCATGATGCTGCCATCAATTTCCGGGCAGTCTGCTGCGGAGCGCAGCAGGTACATGCCGGTTTCATCGTCCACGCCATCGCAGATGCACTCATAGGTCTTGCCGACCTTTTCTGCTTCCTTTTCCGCGCTGATCTCGGCCTGCAGCTCCATAATGTGGTCTGCGCGGCGCTGCTTGACTTCCTCGTCAATCTGGTTGTCCATCTTGGCGGCCACGGTGTTTTCCTCGGCGGAATAGGCAAAGCAGCCCAGGCGGTCAAACTTGACGGTTTTGACAAAATCGCACAGCTCGCTGTACTGTTCCTCGGTCTCACCAGGGAAACCTGCAATCAGGGTGGTGCGCAGCGTGATGTTGGGGATGGCCGCGCGCAGGCGGCGAATGGCATCCTCAATTTCTTTGCGGCCGCCGCGGCGGTTCATGTTTTTCAGCACCTCGTCATCGCAGTGCTGGATGGGCAGATCGAGATACGGCACAACCTTATTGTTGCGCACAAGGGCTGCGATGAATTCATCGGAGATACGCTCCGGGTAGGCGTACAGCACACGGATCCAGCGGATGCCCTCAATGGTGTTCAGCTTATCCAACAGTTCGCAAACTGCGCCGGGTTTGCCCCAGTCCTCGCCGTAAGCGGTGGGGTCCTGCGCCACCAGGATCAGCTCTTTCACGCCCTCCCCGGCCAGCCAGCGAGCTTCGGCAACACAGTCGTCAATGGGGCGGCTGCGCAGCGGGCCGCGGATGAGCGGGATGGCGCAGTAATGGCAGCGGTTGTTGCAGCCTTCGGCAATTTTCAGGTAAGCATAGTGGCGCGGCGTGCTGATAACACGGGCACCGCCCAGCTCCATATCGCATTTGGGGCCATAGCTTTCCACCTGGCCCGCGCCGTTGGCGGTCAGGCGCTCCACAATGGCGGGCAGAGCGGCGTTGGAGCCAATGCCCACAACGGCGTCCACTTCCGGCATTTCGCTCACAATCTGGGTTTTATAGCGCTCAGCCAGGCAGCCGGTCACGATCACCTTCAGGTTGGGGTTCTGCTGCTTATACTGGCAGGCCATCAAAATGTTTTCAATGGCTTCCTCTTTAGCAGACTGGATAAAGCCGCAGGTGTTGACAATAATAATGTCCGCCTGTTCGGGGTCCGCAACCGTCTGGTGGCCCGCCTTGATCAGCGCGTGGCAGAATACATCAGCATCGACCTGGTTTTTGGGGCATCCAAGGGAAATAATTGCAATATTCATGTATGGTTGTTCCTGTCTCTCTTTTCAGTATGTTATGTTGGGCTCTGCCGCTTGCTTGGGCAAAATTCAGGCAAAGTTATCCGTTCGGTGCATTGATACCACAATGCCGCAGGAGCATTTTTTGCCCCTGCGGTGTGTACTTTTTTGTGTTACGCTTCGGTTTCTTCTGTCTCGGCATCTGCCAATGCCTGGCGGATCACGCTGTGGGAGAACCCGCGCCGTGCCAAAGCGGCAGCTACCTGCTGCCATTTGCCCTGTGCCAGCTTTGCGGCATAGTGGCGTTCCACCAGTGCACGGGCATTGGCCAGCTCCGGGTTTTCCTCCTCGTCCTCCTCGCTTTGGGCAAACAGAGCTTCCACCGCTTCGGCGGCCGCGCCGCGGTCAATGCCTTTGGCGTGCAGATCATCCAGAATTGCACGGCGGCTCTTGCGCTTGCGCAGCAGCTCCGCCGCACGGCGGCGGGCAAAACCGGCGTCATCCAGCAGGTTCAGCTCCTGCATTTTTGCCACGGCGGCGGCAGCGCTGTGGGGGTCAAAGCTGCGGCAGAGCTTTTGATAAAGCTCCCCGGCTGCATGGTCCCGCAGGGCCAGCAGGTCCATGGCTTTATCCACAGCCTTGCGGGTGTCGCTTTTGGTCTGCAGGTCATGGATCTGCCATTCTTCCAGCTCATCCCCGGTATGCAGCCCCGCCATGGCAAAGGTATCCTCGTCCAGCGAAAAGGCAAACTCGCCGTCAAAGAACAGCGCATAGCGGCCTCTTTTTGTTTCTTTTACCTGTGTCAGCTTCGGCATCGCTTATTCGTCAACCATGATGTCGAGGTCCATCTCGCTGCCGGTGGTCTTGGGTGCATCCGCCATGGGAGCGGCAGGGGCATCTTCAGCAGCAACGGGGGTAACAGCCGGCTTCTCCAGCGGCTTCACGGTTCCCTTTTTGCCGGCCGCCAGCAGACGGTCCGCATTTTCGCGCACCTGCTTTTCAATCTCAGCAGCCACATCAGGGTGTTCTTTCAGGTAGAGCTTGGCGTTATCGCGGCCCTGGCCCAGGCGGATATCGCCATAGTTGAACCATGCGCCGCTCTTTTGCACAATGCCCAGCTTAGCACCCAGATCGATCATTTCGCCCAGTTTGGAGATTCCCTCGCCGAACATGATGTCAAACTCGGCCTCACGGAACGGGGGTGCCACTTTGTTCTTGACGATCTTGGCGCGGGTACGGTTGCCGATAAAGGAACCGCTGGCGTCCTTCAGGCCCTCAATGCGGCGCACATCAATACGTACAGAGGAATAATATTTCAGGGCGCGGCCGCCGGTGGTCACTTCAGGGTTGCCGTACATCACACCGACTTTTTCGCGCAGCTGGTTAATAAAGATGCAGACGGTGTTTGTTTTGCCGATGATGCCGGTCAGCTTACGCAGAGCCTGGCTCATCAGGCGGGCCTGCAGGCCAACGTGGGAATCGCCCATTTCGCCTTCAATTTCGGCTTTGGGCACCATGGCAGCAACAGAGTCCACAACAATAGCGTCAATCGCGCCGGAGCGTACCAGAGCTTCGCAGATTTCCATGGCCTGCTCGCCGGTATCCGGCTGGCTGACCAGCAGGCTGTCAATGTCAACGCCAAGGGCGCGGGCATAGGTGGGATCCAAGGCGTGCTCAACGTCGATAAAGGCAACCTCGCCGCCCAGCTTCTGGGCTTCAGCCAGAACATGCAGGGCCAGGGTGGTTTTACCGGAAGATTCCGGCCCATATACCTCAATGATGCGTCCGCGTGGCAGGCCGCCGATGCCCAGCGCCAGGTCCAGCCCCAGGCTGCCGGTGGAAATGGCATCCACCTGCATGGCAACGTTGGTCCCAAGCTTCATCACGGCGCCTTTGCCAAACTGCTTTTCGATCTGGGCCAGTGCCGTCTCCAGCGCTGCCTTTTTATCCCCTGCCGGGCCGGTGGGGAGCTGCTTGGATGAACTTTCCTTTTTTGCTGCCATAAGTTTATATCTCCTTATCTGAGCGATCGTGCGTTGTATCCCATACGCACCACAGGCAACTGCGGTGCTGTTTTTATTTTGTACGGCAGGTGCGCCGCTATCCAAATGGTCGTCCTGCGTTTATCAGGTATTATTATAACCAATCGCGGCACGAATTACAACCATTTGTTGTCATCTTTTCAAAATTTTCTTCGCATTTTCCACATTTCAGCTGCAAAACGTTGAAAATCAGATGTATTTCACCCGTTGGGCGTACACCACACGGTCGTTGCCGCCGTAATCCTTCCTTGCCTGCACTTGCTGCCAGCCGTTTTGGCGGCATATCTCCATCACATCCGCCCGCTGGGCACAGCCAATCTCAAACACCAGCCACCCACCGGGGCAGACAATATCACGGTAGTGGGCGGCAATGGCGCGGTAAAAATCCAACCCATCCGTTCCTCCGTCCAGCGCCATAGCTGGCTCGTGGGCGGTCTCCGGCATCAGGGCCTGCATCTCTGCCCCGGTCAGGTACGGCGGGTTGGAGATGATCAGCTGCACGCTTTGGGGCATAAGCTCTCGCCAGTATTGCAGCACATCCGCTGCCTTTGCCTGCACACCGGTGCCATGTACGTTGGCTTGCAGGTATTGCAGCGCCTGCAGGCTTTTTTCCACGCAGGTCACGCTGGCACTTGGCACAAAATGGCGGATGCCAATGCCCAGGCAGCCAGTTCCGGCGCACAGGTCCAGCACCCGGGGCTCAGGTTTTCCCATCTGCTGCAACAGCTCAATGGCAGTTTCGCACACCACCTCGCTGTCTGCGCGGGGGCAGAGCACACCGGGGCCGACTTTGAAGGTCAACCCCAGAAAGTCCCACTCCCCTGCCAGGTATTGCAGCGGCACCCGCTGCATGCGCTGAGCCGCCAGTTCCGCCAGGCACTCAGCCTGCGGCCGGGTAAGCGGGTCAAACAGCAAGCGCGGATCTTTTCCAGCGGCAATGCGCAGCAGTTCGCGGGCGTCGTAATCAGCATCGGGGCAGCCTGCGGCCTGCAGAGCATCCTGCACCATGCGCACAGCCTGGCGCGGCAGAATGCCCGCCAGCTGCTGTGGGGCAAGCGGCGTTACCATTGGCCGTCCTCCGGCTTTTTGGGCAGTACGGGGGTAACGGCGGCGATGGCCACTTCAATCATGTCATCTTCCGGCTCAAAGGTCGTCAGGTGCTGCAGCCAAAGCCCCGGCACCGAAACAGCCCGTGCCAGCAGCGAGTTGGAACGCCCTGCCCACTTCAAAATCTCATAACAGATGCCCACCAGCAGCGGCAGCATGGCCAGCTTGTACAGCACGCGCAGCATGGTACCGCTCCACGGCAGCACCGCATACAGCACAATGCTGACCAGAATGACCAGAATCAAAAAACTGGTGCCGCAGCGGGGGTGGAACCGCGTATGTCTGCGGATGTTAGCAACCGTCAATTCCTCACCTGCCTCATAGCAGGCAATCGTTTTGTGCTCAGCCCCGTGGTACTGGAACATGCGGTGGATTTCCTTCATGCGGGTGCAGAGGAACATGTAACCCAAAAAGATTGCCAGCTTGAGCACTGCTTCCAAGATGACCCGCGGCCAGCGCCCCATGGGGATCACTTTTGCCACCAGCCCAGTCAGGAACGTAGGCAGAAAGGTAAACAGAAAAATTGCCAGCACTACACCTGCGCAGGCGGAAAGGGTCATCAGCGCACTTTGTACCTTGGGGCCGGCGTGTTCGTCCAGCCAGCGGTCCAGCTTGCTCTCGTTCTGCTTTTCTTCCTCTTTTTCCTCTTCCGTCATGGCAATATCGGCGGAGTGCATCAGGTATTTGTACCCGTTCATCAGGTTTTCCACCATATTGCACACTCCGCGCACCAGGGGAACTTTATTGTACCAGTGGGTGGTCACATCGGAATAGCTCAGATCAATCGTGCCGTCCGGGCGGCGTACCGCGCAGCAGATTTTTTCAGGGCCGCGCATCATAATGCCCTCCATCAGGGCCTGGCCGCCCACAGAGGTACGGAATTTTTCAGTTGGACGTTGTTCTTGCGGCATGGGTTCTCCTTTATTTTTGCGGTCAAATCGGCTCGTGCAGATGTTCCTGCCCAGCGTGGTAGATGGGCATGGTGATGGTAACGGTGGTACCCTGCCCCAACGTTGAGGTGATATCCGCCGTACCGCCCAGTGCTTTGGTGATCTCATCCACCACCGCCAGGCCGATGCCGGAACCACGCACGGCGTTTTTGGCTTTGAAGAATTTCATCTTTACGTTTTGCAGGTCATCCGGCGCAATGCCGCGGCCCTGGTCCCGGATGCTGGCCGTTACGGTGGTGGCGGTGCGGGTCAGAGTAAAGAAAATGGTTCCTTCCGGCGGCGAATATTTGATGGCGTTATCAAATACGTTGACAAACACCTGGCGCAGGCGGGCGGGGTCAGCCCAAACGGGATACGGCTCCGGCGGTTCGTCATACACAAGGTGCAGCCCCTCCTGCCGGATGCGGGCTTCCACAAACAGGGCAGCGTCGGTGGCTTCGGCCACAAAATCCAGCACCTCGCAGTTCAGCTTGATGCCGTTTTGCAGGCGGGAAAAATCCAGCAGTTCCTCCACCATATCATACAGGCGGTCGGTCTCACTGCGGATAATGGTAATACCCTTGCGGTAGTTTTCGTCATCGGGGTCACGGATGTTGGCGATGGTTTCCACCCAGCCTTTGATGCTGGTCAGCGGAGTGCGCAGTTCGTGGCTGACAGAGGAGATGAACTCGTTTTTCATCCGTTCCGTTTTTGTCAGGTCCTCGGCCATCTGGTTGATGGCTTTGCACAGGCGACCGATCTCATCGTCATACGGGGCATCCGGCAGGCGGGTGATCAAATCGCCGTGGGCAATGCGATTGGCGGTGGCTTCCACCTGGCCCAGCGGCCGCACAATGGTGCGGATAAAAAACAGGCCGCTGAACACCGCAAACCCCAGCACCACCGCCGCCACGCCGAACGAAACCATCAGCGTGCTGTACCACTGGCGGTCCACCAGCGTCAGGCTGGTAACAAGGCGCATGGCCGTCACATTGCCCGCCGCATAAGGCACCAGGCTGGTAACCGCCATCACGTGTTCGCCGTCCGCTGTGCGGAAAGTGACCATGCCGCTGCCGGTGGAGCCGGTGACAGCCTGATAAAAATCCCTGCCCTCGCTCAGCAGATTCTTGTTCATGGTGCCGCTGGAGGTTGCCAGTACCACGCCGGAGGAATCCAACAGCATGAACTCGAACTTATCTTTTTCATCAAACTGTTCCACCGTGCGGCGCAGGGACTGGCTGCGGCTTTCGGACGTTGCCTGGCTGCTGCCGGCGGTGCCGGTTGCCTGCAAACGCCCCTCCACGGTGGAAAACCGCGCCTGCATGGCACGCTGCACCCCGCCGTACAAATTCTGGTGGCTGTAATACAAAAACAGCCCCAGCGCCGCAGCCAGGATGCAAATGGTAATCAGCAGGCTGCCGCGCAGCCAGCGGCGGGTAATGCTCTGCACAGGCGGCAGCCCCCTTTCCATAAAAATGCGGTAATTATGCGTTCCAGCGGTAGCCATAGCCCCAGACGGTCAAAATGTGCTGGGGGCTGCTGGGTTCATCTTCCACTTTCATGCGCAGGCGGCGGATGTTGACATCCACGATCTTGACATCGCCGAAATACCCCTTGCCCCAAACGCCTTCCAGGATCTTTTCGCGCACCAGGGCAGTGCCGGGGTTGCGGAAAAACAGCTCCATGATCTGAAATTCCACCTGGGTCAGGTCAATGGGCTTGCCGGATTTGTACAGCACGCGGCTTTTTTCATCCAGCACAAAGGGGCCGCTGACCAGCTGATCCGGCTCGGAGCCTGCCTGTTCATCGTCCGCAGCGGCGCTGCGGCGCACTCGGCGGGCCAGCGCTTCCACGCGGGCCATCAGCTCCGACACCGAGAACGGCTTGGTGATGTAATCATCCGCGCCGATGGAAAGGCCGCGGATCTTATCGCTCTCCTGCCCTTTGGCGGATGCCATAATAATACCGATGTACGGGTCGCCGTGGCGGATGGTTTCGCACAGCGAAAACCCATCCATGCCCGGCAGCATGATATCCAGCAGCGCTACATCGCAGGGGGGATTTTTCTGGATCAACTCCAGCGCACGTTCCGCGCTGGGGGCTTCCAATACTTCCCAGCCTGTCATTTTCAGGTTCAGTGCCACAAGTTCGCGGATGCTGGCTTCGTCTTCTACGACCAGAATACGTTTCATTGTTTTTCCTTTCCCGGTCGGGATTCTGTTTCCCGCCGCCTGATTGTTATGGCGCACCGCCCGCAGATAGACATGCGCGTTTTACCGTATATTTTTAACGGAACACGGTTGTTCCGTGGATGATATCGTCAATACTCAGGCCATAATACGGGGTCACCACGCGGGCCTGCAGCTGCTGGCTGCCAATGTTGGCAATGCGGCGGTACTCCCCGGCTTCGGTCTGTTCCCCGTCGATGTCCGGGGTTTGGGTTTCTTTGGCGGGGTCGGTCAGGCGCAGTTCGCAATAAACTGTGGTACCCTCGCGGTTGCACACCATCCAGCCGCTGCCATCCCGGTTGGTGCGCAGCAGCACCGAGCCGTGCATGGATTCCGGCAGCGCCAGAAAGAAGCTGTACTCGCTGTCATACACACCAAAGTGACTGCCGGTCTCATCCGCCGCGGCAAAATCCCGCCACAGGATAAAGCGCAGCCGCTTGTCCATTCCGGTGGAAATTTTGCCGCCGTCATCGATCATCGTGGGAATCTCGATCGTTCCGTTGCCGTCCAGATCGGTGCTGACCAGCGCGGCGTCATACCGCAGGGTCGCTTTGGTCAGGTTGGCCACGCCCGCCGGGCGGTAGGTCTGCAAAAATCGGGTTTCCGGGTCATACACTACAATAGAGCTTGCCAGGCTGGTGCCGGAAGCACCGGTCCAGCCATCCACCACCAGATAGTTGCCATCGTCCGCACCAATGCCCGCGTGCAGGGCCGCACAGCCGCTGTAATCCCCAATCGCAAGGGTCTGGGCGGAGCGGAAGCCATCCTCGGTGTTGGTCAGCAGCTGCAGGTTCAGGCCGCCGCCCTCCTGCTCAGCAGGCAGGGCCAATACCAAATCCTGGGTGCACTCTCCGCCCGTCAGGTTGGCAAGGATCATTTCGGTGTATGCCTGCTTGATGATGATCTGCAGGCCATCCTCGGTGTACAGATACACCACCATATAACGGTCGCCCTGGGCGCTGGCATAGCCGACAAGGATCTGCAAGGAATTTTCATCCCGCAGATGGGCGGTGTTCACGCTTTCCACCTCGCTGGAAAGCCCTTCTGCCGTCTGCGTTACCCGCCAGCCGTTTTCCTCGGTCGGTTCCAAAATAGCCAGGTACACATTGCCCGCAGAGGCATCCAGCGTGTACAGCACGGCGGCTTCATCCTGGCCGTCACCATCCCAATCGCCAAACAAAAGAGGGGAAAGAAAATCGCCGCTGGCAGGGTATTTCAGGGTCGCGGTTACACCAAGGGCGCTGTTGAGCGCCTTTTGTACAGCGCTCGTCTCGCCGGAAGCCTGCGGCGCGCGCAGCAGGGATTCCACATCGCTGCCGGTTACGGCAGAACAGCCGGAAAGCAGCAGCGCGGCTGCCAGTGCGCACACGGCGCAGCTGCGGCGGTATGGCATGGATATTTTCCCTCCCCTGCATGGTTTCCAGGCACTATTTGCACCCCAGACAAATACAGGTTATAGTATACCACAATCAAGCCAACGCTGCAATGCCAAGAATCATCATCAGCACCCCCGCGCAAAAGCCTGTCACCCCCATTTTGCGCCAGGCCGGTTCAAACGCCGCGGGCAGCAGCTGGGCAGCCGCCACCCACAGCATAATGCCCGCCACCACAGCCACAATGCCGTTCAAAAGTCCCGGCGTCAACAGTGAGGCCAGCACCAGTGCCGCCAAAACGGCCCCCGCCGGTTCCGCAAGGCCGGATACCAGCGCAGCCACGGCACCCTTGGCCCGGCTGCCGGTGGCGCAGGCAAAAGGCACCGCAACAGCCAATCCCTCCGGGATATTGTGCAGGGCAATCGCCAGTGCCGTGCGCGCCCCCAGCTGCGGGTCCGAGACGTTGGTCAGCAGGGTCAGGATGCCCTCCGGCAGGTTATGCAACAGCAGGGCTGCCCCCGTTACCAGCGCAGCCCGCATGGCAGAGCCCTGGGTGCGGGAGCCAAAACGGTCGGCCAGTGTATCCTCGTCCGGCAGAGCACAGGCCAACAGCCAGGCTGCCAGCATACCGCCCAGCAGCAGTGCCGCAGCCGCAGCCCCACAGCCAAAGGGTGAAAGCAGCGCCCCGTAAAAATCCAGCAGCGCCGGAGCCAGGTCCGCCAAACTGACGGTCAGCATGACCGCCCCGGCAAAGCCGCCGCAGAACGCCATCAGCCTTGGCGTTGGCCGGAACAGCGCCGCAATCAGCCCGCCCAGACCAGTGGACAGACCGGCGATGGTTGTCATGAGGAGAGGAAGAAGCATAGTGAACACCCCAGTTTTAGTTAGGAGGGAGGAGTTCGGCGTTGGGCGCAAGCAATTAGAAATTAGCAATGAGGAATTAGGAATTGGAGATGGGGTTGGGTTTATTATGGATTTTATATGCGGGGTGGTGGAGCGGTATGCGGGTGATTTTTATGATGGCGATTCCGAATATGATCGCATTGTTCGCATTAAGTGGAGTGATCGTAAAAGAAACAAAAGCGTTCTTTGCAGCAGAAAAGCATAAAATGTAAGGAATCAAAAGT
>OGXJ01001800.1_pt1 | contig 15405 bp, 12 predicted proteins | sample 1576231 | NCBI WGS metagenome assembly OGXJ01 (sample SAMEA3541539, study PRJEB24748) | human gut metagenome | biome: human gut; feature: human-associated habitat; material: faeces | place: China | collected 2012
TAGTACATTACTCCGCCCCCATGGGCATTGATATGCTCTCCGTTGTTATCAGGCCACATCTCGCCTGAACGAATGGGTTGCAACGGTTCATTGCTGCATCCGCAAAGGAAAATCAAAGCTGTGCACAACTCACACAAGCTGTTTCTCAGTTTACTCATCATAAATTATTTTTATATAAAATGTTTCTTATTCAGATGGAAGCAAAGCATCGTAAGACATCCCCCAATGTTCTGCCAGGCGTTCCGCTTCCTGGCGGGTAAGATGAATGATTGCCCCATGTTTGGGAGAAGTGAAGTTAGTAGTCCTCATCACTCCTTGGTTAAACTGTCCCAAAGGAGTGAAATGTACGAAGTCGGAAGTTTCACTGAATCCGAAATTATGAACCTTCTGCCCGTACACATCATACATCAACACCCATCTATCCTCACCGATGCGTTTCCACAAGTTCGGAGCTTCGCACGCCGTGGGTTCAGGATCATACCAACGGGCATTATACTCGTAATCACTGTTTACCCTGTCCGAAACAGCCTGCTTGATACCGGCTCCCCCGTCGTGTGAAACGTAAAACATGTGATACTTATCTCCTATACGGGTAATATCCGCATCAATAGCAGAGATCTTCTCGTCGGGGTATTGAAACAGAAGCTGGGGTAAAGTCTCCAACCTGTCAAAGTCGTCATTGACATATACATAGTAAAGCTTGTTCGCCTCATTCTTGAAGCGCATGGTGAAGTACATCATCAGCTTTCCTTTTTTATCATCATAGGTCACTTCGGGAGCCCAGGCACAACCAATCTCACTAAAAACGGCAGACAACTTGTCAAAGCGCAGATTGGTACGCTTCCAGTGAATCAGATCCCAGGATTTCATCAATACCAGCCCCCGGTTGTTACCCCATCCGTACTCTTTTCCGTCGCGTTCCCACTCTGTATCACGATATCCGTCACGCTGCGCATAAATATGCAAATCGGTCATCGACAGATAGAATGCTCCATCCGGACCGCGGAAGATATGCGGATCGCGGATACCTTTCTGTTCGGCTATCGTATCTCCGGCTATGACGGGCTTTCCTTCGTTCAAAGCGGTAAAAGTGTAGCCGTCGGGACTGATTGCCATGTGAAGTCCATGGTCCTCGTCTTTGTGGAAGACCATCAGATAGGCGCTCATATCTTTCTCTTGCGGAACCGCATTCCGATAACGGAAGCGGCTGAAACCCGCACTTCCTTTTCCGGCAGAAAACAGACCGACACGCAAAGCATAAAAACCACCATAATTATTGTGATGCAAGGAGGAAACATCCATATCACCAGTTAGAAGAGTCCATTCTTTCCCATCCTTACTCACCTCTACGGACAGACGGTTACCGCAATTGTGCAGTCTGGCAAAGAAATGTTTCCCAATGCGGTTGGGAAGTTCCGTCTTGTGCTCCGCATCCCGGTAAATATAGAATGTCTTTCCATCGGAAACGACTCCGGCGTAAGCCTTTTCATTATAATACAGGATAAGCCCGGCCACATTTCCATTCCCTGTCCGGATTTCCACTTGTGTTTCGTAATTCTTGTCTTCAGCGGTGGTCAGCAACACCCGTCCGTCAGCAGGAGTCCGGCCTTTGGCTTTCATCCATAAGATATCCTCCTTGAAAGTCAGGGATTGAGGAGCATATTCTTTCCAGAAAGTCCACTGAAGTCCCAATTGAGGACCTTTGAAATCATCGGACAGTTCCAATCCATGTTTGATTTCCTGCTCCGGAGTGACAGGGGTAGCGGCAGATACGGTACGATACCAGCCGTCCTCCGTCCATTCTACCGGTTCAATCAGAGTGGAGCGTCCCAACGTGTGATAGCCATTGGCATACGCATGATAAACGATCCACCAGTTGCCGTTCACATCATCTATCAACGTGCCGTGGCCTTTAGACCACCAACTATCCGTTACACTATATGTATGCACAATGGGATTGTAAGGTGAATTCTCCCAGGGGCCGGTCACACTTTTTGAACGGGCGGACACAACCATGTGGCTCGTTGCGGGTCCCGCAGTCCCTCCTTGGGCGGAAGTAAGATAATAATATCCGTTGTGTTCATTCAGTTTCGGGGACTCCAGACACATACATTCTGTATCCCAATGGTCAGGATATTTCCATCCGTCATATACTTTCTTCTTTTCCCCGACGGTGGCAAGTCCGTCCTCTGTCAATCGGATCATTTCCCCTTTATCCAAATAAAGATAGCGGTTACCCTCCTTATCCACCACATGACCGGGGTCAATCCCTCCCACCTTCAAGTCAACGGGGCGGCTCCACGGACCACGGATGTTTTTCGCCCACATCACCCAATTGGTTCCTGCGGCAGGATAATAGATGTAATAAGTATCCTTGTATTTCAACAAATCAGGCGCCATGGCAGAACCTTCATATTGAGGCATGACACGACATAACGGCTCCCAGTTCATTAAATCCTGCGAGTGCCAGATTAAGAATCCGGGAGCGTAATAGAAAGGAGAATGAGTCATGTAGTAATCCTTGCCGTCACGCATAATGGAAGGGTCAGGATAATCACCCGGAAGAATCACTTTAGGATAAGTCTGTGCATTCATCTGCAAGAATGACAAAAGCAATAAAAGGGATAATAAAAGTCGCATCATAGTATTTTATGGGGTTATTCATTACCTGTCATCGAGTCCCAACCCGATACAGCTGTTTTTTATTCTTCAAAAATACATATTCTGCTAATAAAAAAGGGGGTATAATTCGTGCAAAATAGGACAGAAATCAGCCAAAAGCCGCTTTTTATTCTTTCTAAAGAAATAAATCACGTCGGATTTACCAAACTGGAGGAAATAAAATGAGGGCATTCTCTTTGAGAGATATGCCCTTCATGCTCTTTCAATATTTTATATATATCTTACTTATATCCGACAGAATCAATAACCTGGATTCTGTTTCAAATTTCCATCTTTGTTCAATTGAATCTCGGTGAGAGGTATCGGAAGCAGTGTATGGATATTGGCATCAAAACCTGTAATCACCTTATTGCTTGGTGCAGCAGGTTCCACATCCCCATTCAGTTTGATACGTTCGGCCAACGTATTGGTCCGAACTAAAGTCATACGACGGTTCTCCTCACTAATCAATTCACGGGCACGTTCATCCAAAATGAAGTCAATGTCAATCTGATCAGCCGTTACTTTACCAGCACCCGGAGCCACCGCACGATAGTCTTTAAAGGCACGGTCGCGCAACACATTGATGTCATCAGCCGCCCCCTGTGTATTCCCCTGACGGAAACGAGCCTCTGCACGAAGCAAGTAAGTTTCTCCCAAACGCATCACAGGCCAGTCCTTCACTACAGCATAACCAAAATCATCGGTTTCATCATAAGCCCCCCATTTAGTGGGATGAGGATAAAATACGTTCAATGAATCTCCCTCGTGAGGGATGACCTGGTCGCCCGTTTTTAATGTCACATTTCTTACACCTTTGTCTTTATCCACCAAGAACCCTTTAGCATCAATACCAACTTCTTTTGAAAAACCGGGCTTGTTATACCACATTACACGACGGATATTATAATTAGAATTACGGATATCACCTTTCTCATACAATCCGTATTTCACAAAATTGCTGATACGCAAACGGCCATTACCACGACCGCCTATGGAATCCGCATTCACCATACCATCCAGTTTATGGAAAGCAGGAACCCAGTTACGACGTTGTTGCGGATTGTCAATCGTACCGCCATTCACATCACGGTTATACTCCATTTCGAAAGTCCAGATAGCCTCCATATTCCCCTGTGAACGACGCTGATTCCCCCAACGGAACATATCATGATAATAATCACCCGGCTCGGCCGCATATTTACCATATCTTGCTGAAATCAATTCATATTTACCACCTGTTATAATAGGCGTCACCGCATCTTCCGCCTTCTTGAAATAGGAAGCATCACGCATACCCATCCGAAGATAGGCTTCTCCTGCCAACTGTCTTGCCATATCCTGATTTATACGGCTTTCATTTTTGGCAGCTCCCACTACCGGAAGATTAGACATGGCATAAACCAAGTCAGAATCAATGACCCCATCCACCTCGGCAACCGCATTACGGGTATAATCTGTACGCGGAATACTAGTAGATTCTGTCACCAAAGGTACATCTCCCCATAATGTCACCAACATATTGTATGCATAAGCACGAAAGAACATGGCTTCGGCTGTTGCCGCCGCATCACCGCCTTCAGCTTGTGAAGCGATAATCTGATTCGCACTATTAATGAGCTCATATAATTTTTCCCAAAGGAAACTTACCCCTGCATTCTCTGCATTCAATTCCTGATATCTGTAAAAAGGAACCTCTACCCCCTGAGTGTCACCGGGAGCACCTACATCCGTACCTACCTGCCAGCATCCTACAAATCCCTGCTGACTGGACATTCCCCATATAGCAGCATATTGACGGTGCAGACCTACCAATTTCGCATTTACATCTGATACTTCCGGACCATAACTAGAGTACATTTTCTCATCCAGAAAACTATCGCTGCATGATGTAGTCCCAATAACAAATGCCGATGCAGCAAAAGTTGTTAATAATATATTTCTAAATTTCATAGTTCTTCGTTTTTAGAATGTTAAATTAACTCCAAATACACAACTCTTAGTCATCGGGTAGTTACTGCTGTCATATACAGTTTCACCTCTTGTACTATCCCATGAACTATTACCACGAGCTACCTGACGAGCTTCAGGATCCCAACCTACCCAATCCGTGAAAGTAAACAGGTTACGTCCGCTCACATAAAGCTGCAAACCACCGATACCCATCTTCTGAATCATGCGCTGTGGGAAAGTATAACTTAATGTGATGTCTTTGATACGTGTATAACTGGCATCACAAGGGAAACCATATCCATGTTTGTTTGAGTTCTTACGCAATGAACGCCATTCGTTACTCTTGTTTTCCGGAGTCCAATAACCTATTTCAGTAGTGGTATTACGACGTCCCATTTCATCACCTGCCATACCGATCAATGAATTGTTCTTTTTCAATCCTTGTGTAGTCTGGATAAAGATACTCAATGTAAAATCCTTATAAGTGAACGTATTCGTCAGACCACCAATCCATTTCGGTGTTGTCTGCCCTTTGATGGTACGGTCATTGTCATCAATCTTGCCATCAGGTACTCCGTCAGGGCCACTGATATCCGCCAACTTCACATCACCAGCTTCTGCAATCGGGTCCCAATTCAAATGGTCGCCACGGGCTATCTCATCTTCCTGCCAGATTCCAACCATTGTATAATCATAAATCACGCCTATCGGATGTCCAAGGAACCAACGGTTACCCAAGTCATTCTGGCCGTCCCCATAAAGGTCCTTTATCTCATTCTTATTCCATGAAAAGACCAAATTGGAACTCCATGTAAAGTCGCCTGAAACAATATTACGAGAATTCAATGTCAATTCCACACCTTTATTAGCTGTTTCACCCATATTGGAGTACACGGTGTTGTAACCAGTTACTTTAGGTAAATTACGTTTCAGAAGCAAATCGTTGGTCTTTGAGAAATAGACATCAATATTACCTGTCAAACGGTTATTCCAAAGTCCGAAGTCCAGACCGACATTGAAACTCTTTGTGGTTTCCCAAGTCAGATCCGCATTCCCCATCAAATCATTGGGCCATAAACCTGCATTCGAAGCTCCGCCTAAAGCCAACATGCCCGAATCCATCTTCACACGTGACTGATATACTCCGATGGCCTCGTTACCCGCTTTACCATAAGACGCACGCAGCTTTAATGTATTCAACCAATTACTGGAAGATTCCATAAATGATTCACGGGCAATATTCCAACCTAAAGCGACAGAAGGGAATACACCGTATTTGTTATTATCACCGAAAACAGAAGAACCGTCCCGACGCACTGTAAATGTAAACAAGTAACGGCTGTCATAAGAATAATTAATTCGTCCCATTTGTGAAACAGTAGTATAAAGGTCGGTATATGAAGCTACGCTAGGTGTTTCCGCACTACCCATGTTATGCCACTGCTGGTCGTCATTAATAAATTTGCTGGCCATAGCTTGCGAACGTTGATATTTCTTACGTGAAGCGGCATACAAAGCTGTCAAATCCAAATGATGCTTTCCAAAATCACGATTATAAGCAAGGATATTCTCTATGGTATAACTTTGTGTTTCTTCATTCTTTATTTCAGCATAACCAGTCTGATTATTTACCGACTTACCTTCATAATTATTATAACGTTTGGGCATATATGCATAACCGCCATTGAATTTATAAGTCAGTCCTTTAAGAGGAGAAATCAATTTTTCGAAATCAATTTCGGCATAACCGTTTATATTAATATTCCACTGACGGCGTTCGGGATTAGTAGTAGTCCACATCAACGGATTGGTAAACAAAGTTTCACTGTACATCGGATTGATGCAATAGCTGCCGTCTTCTTCATACATTTTTGCATAAGGAGACATAGCCTCAGCCATCAGAAAGTTAACACGCCCACCGTCACGGTTATGAGATACTATATATGAATTAGTCCCTACCTTCATATAATCAGTCACACTCATATCAATGTTGGTACGAATGGAGTAACGTTTGTAATTGAACCCTTTCAACACACCTTTCTGACTCATATAGTCGGCAGAAACGTAATACTTCACATTATCCGCCCCACCGCCGATACTTACGTTATGGTCTTGGATGATACCTGTTTGCGATACAGCGTCAATCCAATCGTTCTCTATACCATTGGCCTGATTTTCTGCTTCGTATGCATTCTTCACATAGTCATTGTACATGGTTTCTCCGGGATTCTGTGACACATAATCTCTATAACGTTGAGTGATTTGCGAACCATCACAGAAATCTAGTTTATGAGAAAAATCCTCCACCCCGAAATATCCGTTATAACGAATGGTCGGCTTGCCGGAAGTACCACGCTTAGTAGTAATCAAAATAACACCATTCGCACCGTTTGTACCATAAATGGCAGTGGCCGAAGCATCCTTCAAAATTTCCATAGATTCAATATCATTCGGATTGATATCATTCAATGTACCTCCCGACTTGCTGATAGGCACACCATCCACAACAATATATGGCCCGGAATTAGCATTGATGGAATTCTGGCCACGCACCAAAGCATCCGGCGCATCGCCCGGAATGGAAGATGTTTGTGTAATAGTAACACCTGCTGCCGCACCTTGAACAGCTTGTAATACATTCGTCACAGGAAGTTTTCCCAGACGCTCCTTCCCTACTGAAGTAACAGAACCGGTCACATCTGATTTTTTCTGCACACCATAACCGACTACCACCACTTCCTCCAACGTTTCTGTATCCTCTTGCAAAATAATGTTAAGTGATTTTCCCGGAATAACTTTCATTTCTTGATTCTTATATCCTATATAAGAAATAACCAATGTAGCTCCTGGAGCCACATTCAATGTAAAATTACCATCGAAATCAGTAATTGTACCATTGGTAGTACCTTTCTCTAAAATACTGGCACCAATAACCGGTTCCCCTGCCGGATCTTTAATAGTACCTGAAACGGATTGTTTCTGTTGCTGGACAGTTTGTACGGCAGTCACAATTTCTTCAGCCATCACACTGAACGGCTGGGTCGCAACGAAACCTGTACAAAGCAATAAGGCAGTCAAAGCCTTTCGATTTCTTAAGAACGAGTTTGATTTCATCGTTTTTCTTATTAAATTAGATTATAGGTAATAATATTATCCGAATAGAGTTGTGATTAGAAACTCCTTGGGCTGAATTTTGTCACATTCCCAATATTAATCGGGAGCAGATTTATTCCTCATAAGCATTATATTTAAAGTTCGTTTTATCTATTTTTCACATTGCAAACTTAAAGCTTTAAAAGAATAAAAAAGGCTAAAAAATAATCAAGAGTAGTAGAAAAATTAAGCATGAACGATTTTTCTATAGTGAATTCCGAAATTTTATATTCCTCTACTTAAAAGGGATAAAAACGGACTACGGGTTAAAATCACTTCAAGCCGTAGTCCTCCTATAATCTAATTCGCAAGTTAATCAGACTTGCTTTATCAGTATCAACAACGCCTGTTGAAAACTATCATTATTTTGTCAATTCTTCATCAGCCACTGCTTCTTCCCAATTAGTAAACATCGGAATCGCTTCATCATAGCCGTCATATCCATAATTTTGCCGCAACCGCGCACCTGTATTAGCAGTAATAGCCGAGTTGGGAATCGGCCAAAACAGATTACGTTTATCTACTTGATAATTCAATTCCTTGTTGGAAACAATAGGCCCATGATTGAAAATATTGTAGCGCGTAGTACGCTTATACCAGTAGCTTCCTCCATTCAAATCCGTACCACTCTGCTTATCCCAAGTAGACAGATTATAAGTTTCTCCCCATTCATCCGGCTGACCACTGCGAGCAAGACACCAAGAAATACGAGTCAATTCAGGCTGTCTCCATTCTTCCAAATACAATTCCCGAGCACGTTCATCAGCAATGTCACCGATAGTTACAGTAGTAAACATCTTTTTGGCATTAGCACGACGACGAACTACGTTCACATCCTCTGCAGCGCCAATCGGGTTACCTTGGTAGAACTTAGCCTCAGCGCGAAGTAAGTAAGTTTCTGCCAAACGGAACAAGTATAGATTACCATTAGACACACTATTGCCCTTGGTTGCTCCATTAAACTGATTAGCCCCCATATTTTCTTCAGCATTTTGATCAAGTATATATACTTTGTACAATGGGGTCGGGAACCAACTACGAATAGTATCAGAACAAAGCAAATCCCCTTTTCTCACCAACAAATCACCTGATTCCGGATCATAATAATCTTCTGGTGCATAAAGCATCATGTTTTTCCCATAATAAGCAGAATTTGGATTATTGTATTTAAGATCCGTCATTTCCATCCAATTACCTATTTCTCGATTATGACGCATATCCTGCCAATCTGTTTCACCATCATAATTCCAAATGGTCTGATTATAATGATAAGAAGTGCGGAAACAACCAATACCACGTCCCATAGCGCGTACCCAATCTAATTTCGCATCATATTCCCCAGCAGTACGTGCATAATTATAAGTTGGAGATCCTAAGTTATGAGGATCACGGATAATACCATTACTCCAATGCACACACATAGCTCGCATCTGCGGATAGGAGATGAAACCTTCAGCATAATAATTCAAAATAGGCATAATCATTTCCGTATTAGAAGCATCAGTTATATTTACTCCACGATGCAAATCCCAAATTACATTACGTTCTACCGGCCATGTTTCCGGATTACCAGAAGAAACATTCGTTCCAAACGGAGCATTCATTAAAGCCAAACCATGATTGTTAATCAAATCGGTAGCTAATTGTTCAGCTTTCTGATATTCACCTACAACTAAATAACACTTGATAAGCAATTGCTTACATGCTTCTTGGTTGACAGTACCTATATAACCGATCTCTTTCTGTGGAGACACATGTTTTACAGCGAATTCCAAATCATGCACCAACATTTGGAAGATTGCCTCTTTACTCGTGGATTTATAGTTTTGTTTAGGTACTTCAATCAGCTTCGTAATTAAAGGTATATCGCCAAACAATAATACACCGTGATAGTAGGCATAGGCGCGATGAAAGTAAGCACGTCCTAAATATTCATCGCGCAAAGTGGGATCCAACCCTTCTACTTTACCTACATTGGAGATAATAGTATTTGCAAAAGTCACACTATTCCATGTGCGGTCCCAGAAACGTGACATAGCATTCTCATCCCCACCACCTTTCATACCGGATGTCGGAGTTATCTTATTGGCAAAATCGTCTTGCATATCGCCCGCATCGGTTTTCCCATACAGACCAATATCTGTCATGAAATAAAGGGAAGCCATAGGCATCACGTTACCATTTCCGTCCATCAGCATTTCTTTCAAGCCATAATCACACATAGCCAAGGCTGATTGCAAACCAGATTCTGTTGTGTAAGTATTTTCGGGATTGTAAAACGATAAAGGGTCCTGTTTCAAAAAATCATCCGTACAGCTAACGTTCACCAAAGCAGTCGCAGCCAGTACCATACATGCTTTTGTAAATATCATATTGCTTGTTTTCATAATATTTTTCAGAAATTAGAGTGTTACATTAATACCAAAGTTTAAAGTGCGTGTAGCCAATCCGCCAGTTTCGGGATCACCATATTCCCAATTATCAAAGGTGCAGACGTTTTTACAACTTGCAGTAAGACGGATGCGGTCTATCATAAATTTCCTAGTCCATTTCTGTGGCAAAGTATAACCCAAAGTTATGTCATCCAAACGAACGAAACTACGGTTGTAAACTTTATCTACACCATTAGCCAGCCCCGTATTGGGACCTGCAGCATTCAAACGACAATAATCATTAGTCGGATTATCAGGAGTCCAATATTTACGAGCTGCCACATTAAAGCCGTTAGTTACCTGTGACCCTCCGTTCTCCTGATTCAACCAATAACCAGCACGGCTCTTGTGTCCCATATAAGAGTATAATGAAACAGAAAGAGTCAAATCCTTCCACAAAGTGAAATCGTTACGTAAATTCCAGTAAACAGGAGGAGCTGTAGTCCCTTGATAAACCTTATCATTATCATTGTAGACAGGTATGCGAGTACCATCTTCCAAAATCCGGTCATCTTCAGTATAGTGATTCACCACTTTCGGATCACCCGGTTTCTGCCCTACCAAAGCAGCAGAAGCAATGTCTTCAGGAGTATTCTGCCAAACTCCATCGGTTTCATAATACCATATAGTACCGATTGCCTGACCGATGAACCAACCATTGGAGGTATCATCCTTCTCTACACCATTCTCGTCATAATCATAGTAGATATGGTTAATTTTATTCTTATTAATAGAAAATCCTACGGAAGTATTCCATGTAAAATTCCTATTTTGAATATTTGTAGAATTCAAAGCGATTTCAAAGCCTTGGTTCTGTACTTCACCCAAATTGGCCATGATGGAACCGAAACCAGAAAAACTCGGCAAACGCTGGCTCATTATCATGTCTGTTGTTTTCTTCAAATAATAATCCATGTTAGCAGTAAGTCTTCCATTCAAAAATGAAAAATCCAAACCGATATTCCACGCTTTAGTCTTTTCCCATTCTAAATTAGGTGCAGCCAAACGACTCATATAAAGTGGATTGACAACGTTCGAGTTACCATTTTGGTAATATACCATACTTCCACCTGCCAGTGACAAATAAGGTCAATATAAAGTAATCTTCATCCACCGTCTTATCTGCTTTGAATGGCATCCTTGTTTCTGATAACGTATAATACACACCGTTGTATTCCAGAATATCCTCATTCATAAATCGTCCTGGTTCAGAAGTATATCTTACCAGACCACATGGAAAGTTTACATGTATCCCTTTCATATTTCCGTTTCCATGATCAATTCCCATAATAATTTCTGCCATATCCTATTCCATCCTTTCCTGATTATCTTATACTTAACTGTTACTTAACTTCAAACCGTTTGACTTTCTGCATCTTTTTTCATATTTCTTATGACAGTTATGTATAAGTTTACTTGTACTTTTGTGTCTGTTATGTAAGTTATATGTTACTTTTGTATCTGTTATCATTATATATGTCACATTTGTATCTGTCAATATATTTCCCAAAACTTTTGTGGCACTTTCATTTAAAAATGTGATATACTTTTGCTATTGGAGGACTTTGCCTATGAATACAGGAGAAATAATCAAGTATTTTCGTCTGGCTCGTAACATGACACAGGAACAACTTGCACAGGACGCTGAGATCAGTTTCAGTACACTCCGCAAGTACGAAGCCAATGAACGTAATCCGAAATATGAACAGCTTTCAAAAATTGCTGATGCGTTAGGTATCAGTGTGAATCTCTTTATGGATTTTGAAATTCAGTCTGTATCCGATCTGTTTTCTATTCTGTTTAAAATGGAGGAACAGGCAGATTTAGAAATTGCAACCTTAAAGGATTTAGCGGATCTATCTGAAGATGCTCTTTTTCTGCATTTTCAAAATGGATACATCAATCACATATTAGGCAATTACCATGCTTCTGTTGAAAGTATCCAGGACATGGATGCTCAATATCGTGAAAAAGCTCTATCAGAAATCCAGAACAGATTATTGGATGACAATAGCAGTATCCATACTGACAGTCCTGCTTTATCCGCAGATTCCGGTAAACCTGCACTTTCTCTTTCTTCTGCTGATCAGACCTGGTTTGAATTATCCTCTGACTGCTCTGATGAAGAAAAAGAACAAATGATAAAAGCTGCTGCCTTTATAAAAAGCTGTCTGCGACATTCCGATAAATAAATCTTTGCACAAAAAAGACAGATGTGGGAGTATTTCATTACCTGCATCTGTCTCTTTCTATCCTATGCTATTTTCTACTCATGAATTTCCAATGGAAGTCCATCCGGATCATGGAAAAATGTCATTTTCTTTCCAGTATAATCGTCTAAGCGTACCGGCTCTGTTTCAATTCCTTTCTCATTCAATTCTTTTACTGTATCATCCACACTCTCAACTTTAAATGCCAGATGGCGTAATCCCAATGCTTCCGGATAATTTACACGAGCTGGAGCATTTTTTATGATAAAAAGTTCTATTTCCTGCGGTCCACATGCCAGATCAATCTTGTAATCATCACGTTCTTTTCGATAATTTTCTCTGATCACCTTAAATCCAAGCAGATCCACATAAAAATGTTTTGATTTTTCATAATCACTTCCAATGATTGCAATATGATGAATGGTATCGAACATAACTCTCTCTCCTCCGTTTTTTATATGTTGATATATTTTCTCACATTTTATCACAGTAATGATATATGTGGAATAGTCATTTCATCTTCATTTACTTTTTTAACTTTTCTGCCAGTTCAAACCAAAACTCCAATTCAACGACATCCTTTTCTCCATGTTTTTTGCTGCCAATACCTACCCAGTCTGCTTCATTTAACAGATTCTTCATTGTTTCCTTATCTTCCAGTGCTGATTCACCATCACTCAGCAACCAGATATATCCCGTCTGCATTTTAATAAGTGCAGACATGTCTGGAAATGTCTGAATCTTAATATTACATCCTGAGATTTTTGAAAACTGTATTGCCCGTTCTGACAGATATATAAACCTCTGATATTTTACAGGATTGATGATCTGATATTCTTCTTTCTTTTTACGCTCTGCTTTTTCCATAATTGTTCTTGCTTCCTGGAATAATTTTTGATGTTCTTTTTCCCTTTCCTCTACCGAAAGTGACTGTTCATGCTCATCCTGTTCCTTCTTCATCTGCTCATACATTTCTGTCTGTTCATCATAGTAAAACTTTTCAATATTCACTTATATAACTCTCCTCCCACATGCACCCATCAATCAATTCTTACATTATCCGACTTTATTTTCCTTTATTTTACATATTCCTCGATCAAATTATATCTCTTATGGTGAATATGTCCACCATATTTTTTATTTTATTCGACAATTATAATTGAAATTAATGGTATTTTATGCCAAAAAGCAAAGAAAGGCGGGGATACCTTGATTGATTACAGTCCATTATGGGAAACCATGAAACAACGCCATATTTCCCAATATGCCCTGATTAACAAAGGCATTGACAAACACACTCTCGATCAGCTCCGAAAAAATCAGAACATCACAGTCCTTACTGTTGAAAAACTGTGCAATATTCTTAACTGTACACCCAATGATGTGTTCGCTTTCAAAGATGAAAAAGATTTGTAATACCGTCATAGTATAACAATATTTCTATGGCGGTATTTCTGTATATGAAAGGGCAGAGAAAAACCGCAGGTGAAAATTCCTGCGGTTTCTATTTTCTTATACTCTTTACATTTTATTTTTTGTTGGCATCGGAACAAATTCCGGTTTTAGCTGATAAATCTTTCTGTGTCATATTCTGCTGCACTCTTGCATCAATCATCGCCTGGATAATATCATATTCCGGTTGCAGTGCATCATATTCTGCTTTTACCTCTGGATTCTGCAATGCTCTTTTTTTATAATCTTTATAGCTACTCATTGCCATACCTCCGTTCATAATCTGCTTTATACTTCTTTGCCAGTTCTTTTTCTGCCTTTGGTGTCTTCTGCGATTTTTTTATAAATCCATTGGTCAGTACTGCCTTCTTGCCCGCCTCATAGCAAGCTCCATCTCATATATATTTGTTTCATTGTAGAGTTTTTCTTTTTGCCCGCCAAGCTTGATCGTCCGCAAATAAGATAACCGGGTATTTTGCGTATTTTTAATATAACTAGATTTTATATAGCAATTCTCGGGGTTCACAGTCGTATAAAGCAAAGAATCGTTTTCAAGGATCTCCAATGGGCGTAAGTTATGTGATGTAAAGATCAATTGTCCTTTAGCTTTATCCTGCATAACTTCCAGGCATTCTCCCAGTAAATACTCATAAATACCAGAATCCAGCTCGTCTATCACAAGGCAATAAGACTCCCTGTTATAGCAGGCAAGTGAATTACTGCAAATAGAAATCAGCTTCTTTATTCCTGCGGATTCATACAAAAGCGGAATCCGGTTCTCTCCACGCATGGCAATGATTTCAAACTGCACTCCGTCTTTTCCTTCCTTCAATAGCTTATCAAACGCATTATAAATTTCTATATTGATCTCAGGTATTAATGATTTTATTACAATATTGATCTGCTTGATCGTATTTGCTACATAAGGAAAAACTCTTTTGGCACCACATTTATATCTGTGAAGCGTAAGAAGATGCTTTCGCCTTTTTTTGGTATCGTATCCGGCCAGTCAATATTAACGGGCATATTTTCCAGATTTAAGGATAAATAACCGTATTGCGCGTTTTCAACAACAGCAAGATCATAAATTCCATATTTCTGAAAACACTGACTCAGTAGAGAAAGCAATGCAGCCTCACCTTCAGCTTTTTCAAAGACTTCCTGTGCTTTTCTTGAAAATAAAAAGGAACTTACCTCCGGAACACCCTTTTCCTCATTATAGTTCTGTGTTGCCTGCTCTGCGACTCCAAGTGCAATAACATTCTGGATATCCTTAGAAAAACGCTCATACAATTTCACCGGACGAAAAAGCTCTTTCCTGCCTTTTTGGTAATCAAAAACAGGTGTGATCCGTTTTCCTTCGGACATTTCTCTCTGGCTGAATTTTTCTTTGCTGATGCAGAAGCTCTTTTTACCGTTTTTCTGCAGTTCAATTTCATATTCTACCAGATAGCATTTTTCTTCGATTTTTAGTTCAAAGCGATACTTTACAGTGGAGGTACCACTTGCTTCATTTATATAGTAATAAAAATTCGCCGGGATCT
>OGXJ01001802.1_pt1 | contig 15386 bp, 27 predicted proteins | sample 1576231 | NCBI WGS metagenome assembly OGXJ01 (sample SAMEA3541539, study PRJEB24748) | human gut metagenome | biome: human gut; feature: human-associated habitat; material: faeces | place: China | collected 2012
TGACGACCTCTAGCGTGACAGGCTAGCGTTCTAACCAACTGAACTACCGGGCCAAGCCCTTTCGCGCTTTGCATCAGGCGTTACCTGACCGCTGCAACATGATTGATTATACTGGATTATACCCCAACTGTCAAGCACTTTTTTGATTTTTTTGCCATTTTTCTTGTGTTTCGCGCATCAGCGTCAATAAAGTTTTGGGCAGGTGCTCTTGTGCTTTCCTCTGCTGACCACGGCCATGCCGCAGCGTTAATTTGCAGTTGCTCTTTCCCGACTACAACATTTTTTGTTACAGCGTTAATGTGCAGAAAGCCGCCGCGTCATCATCGCGCAAGGCCACAAGAGCTCTTTCGTTATTTTCAAAATCGTTTGGCTCCATTTTCTCTGCCCCAAAAATGCTGCTGCTTTCCATGGGCAGCCTGCTGCAAAAGCGATGGTCCCATCCCACAGTTCATGGTCGGGTGCCATTACGATAATTTTCTCCAACTTATTCTCCTTGAAACCCTTCGGATTTTAACGAATCGAACCGCAAACAAAAAGCACAGCAGTTTTTCGATACATCTGTATCACAACTGCTGTGCTTTTGGCAGGGGTAGACCGCTGCCGCCCGTATGCGAAAAATTTTGCAGTTCAGAAAACGGCATTGTTTCGATGGCCTTCGGGATGGCGGCAGGGTTCAGCCGGGCGGGGTTCAGGATAATGCGCAGCCGGCTGCCGCGCGGGCCGTCATCAAACACAACAATTTTATAGATCAGGTCGCGCACGATTACGCGCATTTTTTCGGGTTGCAATTCGCGCAGGTTTATGCCAGACCACACACGGCGCAGTTCATCCACACTGGCGGCGGCTGATTCTGCGCTGATGTCAAGATCGTTGGCCTGGGCCAGCAGGGTCATGCGCTGTTTTTGCAGGGCGTTGATGCGCTCAATGGCCCCGGCAGCATCCAGGCCGTTTTCGATGGCCTGATACAGGCGGTCGACCTTTTGCTGTATTATGCCGGCTTCCTGCTTGAGTTCTTTGGCGCGCTCTGCGTTGCGGCCATCCGGCTGCAGGGCTTCCAGCACAGCAACACATAGGGCATCCATATTAACAGGATCAAGCACAATATGTTGAATATAATCAATCACTGCATTCTCCAAGCGGTCAGCGTTGACGCGGTGGGCGTGTACTCCACCGTCGTGCTGACGGTGCTGGGCAGCGCAGCGGTAGTACCGATATTCCACCGCCTTGCCGTGACTGTTGTAGCGGTGCATTTCGCCTGCCATGGTCCCGCCGCAGCCGCCGCAATATACCAGCCCGGAAAGCAGATAGAAAGATTTAGCCTTGTACTGGGCGTTGCGGTGCTTGCGTTTATCCATTTCGTCCTGCACGGCCTGCCACTGTTCTGTGGGGATGATCTGCGGCATGCCGTTCTCCACGCACACCCATTCGTCCCGCGGTTTGAGCCTGCGGCGGCTGGTGCGGCCGTCCACATCGGCGGGGGCAAGGCGGTTCCAGATATACAGGCCGGTGTATTTTTCGTTGCGCAGGATGTCGTACAGGCTGTTTTTGCCGAATGGCTGCCCCCGGCGGGTTACATAGCCCCCAGCGTTAAGGGCATCTATAATTTCGGTGTAGCCCGCTCCCTGCTGGTACAGCTTGAAGATCAACTGCACCGCCTCAGCCTCCCGCGGAACAATGGCATACTGGCCTGTAGATTTATCCACCGTATAGCCCAGCGGCGGCGGGCCACCTGTGGTTCTTGCTGTAAGGGCGTTTTCGCGCAGACCTTTGGCAACCTCCTGCGCCAGATTGGCGCTGTACCATTGGTTGATGGCCTTGGTTACATTGCGCATGAACTGGCCCTGCGGAGTGGCGTCAAAGTGTTCCGCCGCGGAAATGACCTGAATGCCCTGCCGGCGCAGCTGCATTTCGACCACCGTCTGCTGATCCGCGTTGCGGAAAAAGCGGTCCAGCTTGTGTACGATGATGTATTGCACCCCGGCGGCTGCCGCATCGGCCAGCATGCGCTGAAACTCCGGGCGTTCACCCCGGCGGCCAGAATTGCCATGGTCCTTATACACCTGTACCAGCTCATACCCTGCCGTGGCGGCAAAGGTGACGATTGCACGCTGTTGGGCCTCCAGGGATTCCTCGCGCTGCTCATTGGTGGACTTGCGGCAGTAGCCGAAAGCCCGCGGGGCTTGCATAAGAGATGGAATTGTAGCAGACATGATATTACTCCCTGCCTGCCGGATTTCCCGGCAGGGCTCTTTCCCCTTGCGAAAAGCAAATGCCAGCCATAAAAATATGGCTGGCATTTGCAAATACTAGTTTATCAGCCCAGCTTTTCAAATACCATGGTTGCCTGAATACGGTCGCCGCCCATTATGCCTTTGCTGCCGCTGCTTGTGGTGGAGATAGTATGCAGGCGGTATCCCTTGGCTGCCTGTTCGTTGATGACTTTCTCCAATTCTGTCAGATTGCCGGAACCTGTGCCAATAAATTTTTCTTTCAGGGTAACCTGCAGCACAACATACTGGTAGCTGATGCCAGATCCCCTGGAGAACGTAGATTCCTCTTGAATCGTGTCAAAAATGCCCATGATAAATACCTCCTGCTTTTTATACCGCTATAATAAGCAAAAGCCCCTGCCAACTATTGCGGCAGGGGCTGCTAAACATAGATACAAACGGGTAAATAATATAATTTACCCGCATTCCCCTTGAATCCTTGTATATAAAGTAGCACAAACGGGAAAGAATTGCAACAAAAATACCGCAGTCTGATGTTTGACTGCGGTATTTTTGATCAAAATTGCCAGCGCCAGAGGATCAGGTGGCAACTTCGGCGGCGTTTGGGTCGTTTTCGGTGGTGGCTTGCTGGGCCAGCATTTCGGCTTCGCTGCGCTCCACATTGCGGGTCAGCTGCATAACAAAGCGGCTGATAGACACCCGCGCGGCGGTATCCATGTTGACATAGGTGCGGATCACCTCACGGCCAATATAGTCCAGATCGTACTTCTGGGCCAGTTGTTCCACCAGGTCGTCCAGCGCTGGGGCGTTGAACATGGCTTCCGGGCCGCCGGTGCCGTTGCGCAGCCAGTCCTCGTTGACGTCAAAAACACGGCAGATAGAAAGAACGTTTTGATCCGTGACCTTGCACAAACCTTTTTCGAGTTTGCTTACCGCAGATTTGCCAATACCTAGCTGCTTTCCGAATTCCTCCAGCGTCATCCCGCGCGCCTTGCGAACGGCTTTAACGCGATCGTTTATTGTGCTGATATTATCACCTCCCTTCGCGTTTCGTTGCATTTAGTATAGCACAAAAAGTTGAATAAAGCAACAAAAAAATTGAAATTTGGAGTTGACAATGTTGAATTAAGATACTATAATAAGGGCATAAGGTAGAACAAAGACACAGCTAAAGAGAATCAAGACACAAGTTGCTGTGGTATCTACCAATAGTATGCCCAGAAAGGGGTAGGAAAATGCAGAAAGAAAAAATCATCGGCACGGTCCGCACCATCATCAAAAGCGCTGCAGGATGGGCTTTGCCCGCCGCTGGGGTTTGGCTGATTGTAGCCATCAATGGCGGTAAAGCGGATTTACCGCTTTTTCTGGCCCTGCTGGCCGGAATGGTCGTCGGCTGGAACAGCACCCGGTTTTTTGTCGGGGTGAAAAGCAATGGCAGCGTCAAAGGCTCCGATCAGGAAAACAAACGCTAAAAATGCGAAGATGCCACAAAGAGCCTTAATGTACAAAAATACGGACGCGACCGGAAGCGAAAAAGCAGCAACCAGAAGCACCGGAAAAGAAAGTGCCGAAGCATAAAACTGGCGCATTAAGCGCCGGGCACTGCACGCTGGCTGCGAAGCGTTAGAAGCTTGAACAATATGCCAGAGCTGCGCCAGCGCGCCGGTGATAATTGACGTTATAGCAACAACCAACAACTCTTTTATTACATCGTAAAGCACAAGAAACATCTCCTTTGGTTTTAACATAACTGAGCAATGGACAGACTTTTGAACATTTTGATGCTCTGCCTTTGCAGCCTGGCCTGGTACGCGTGCCTGCGCACCATAAGCTATGTACTGCTGGCATTGGTAGGGCAATTATAGCACGGAGCAATATGACCGCACAAGAACCGCTGCCACCCGTATGCGAAAAGTGCCCCGCACAGGGGCAGAAAGGAAAACAGAATGGAAAACGCAAAGATGCTTACTGATGAAGAGCTGGCCAAAGAGCTGGCAAAAATGACCCCGGCGGAACGCGCCCAAGCTATGGCCTATGTGATGGGCCTGGTGGCCGGCAAAGCCCAGGCCAAGGCTGCGGAACCCGCAGGCGGCGCAGCATGACCCCGCTGGAACGCTGCTGGGCTGCTGCCCTGTGCGCCAGTGGGGATGCTGTTGCCAACATGGGCACGGATGCCCTGCGTCTGGTAGCAACCAAAAAGCCGCAGGACGTTACCAGCGCCGGAATTATGGAGAGCACCCACAAGCTGGCCCGCGCCTGCCGGATCGCTGACGCCACAACCACCAGCACCCCGGCGGCCCAAAAAGCCGCCGATGCCTATGCGCTGGAAGCTGCCCTATACGCCGTGGCGTATGAAGCTGCGCGCCTTGTGCGGTCTGATATGTGGCGGTTAGCGACCATGCGGCTGGATGAAGCACAGGAAGCAGGCACAAGAACGTCTGACCTGCACATCCGGCAGCCGTTGGGCAAGCTGATTATGCGCCGCCACCCGCTGGCCGTGCGCGGATCGACCGCCCAGAACCTTGTGGAAGAGCTGCTGTACGCCGCGGTAAAGCGCGGCAGGCGGCAGCAGGACTGGGCAAGCGCGCTGGAAGCCGCTGTGGCCTGCGGCTGCATGATGGACGCTGTGCTGAACTACCCGCCCAGATGGGAGAGCCAAGATGGAAAATGAAGAATTTGTGATTGCGGAGGGCTTTTTGCCGGACGGCACCCCGGTGCTGCCGGGCGCACGCCTGACCGATGAAGCAATACATTGCATTGCCCCCGTGCTGGCGGAGCTGTTTGCGGCGGCACTGGCACGGGAAACCGATAAGAAAAACGAGGCATGAACGATGGAAGCCAGAGAATTAAAGGACATGACCGCCGTGCTGCGGTCCATCAATGACGGCAACCCCAGCAACGCAGAGCGATGGGTGAACCTGACCCAGCGCGTGATCCGCGCCGAATATCGCGCCAACACGGCAGAGCGAGCTGCCGCCCGCAAGGATTGGGAAAAGCAGAACGCCGAAGATGATGCCTGGATGGCCCGCTACCGCGCCGAAGAAGCCAAGCTGGCAGCAAAAGAAGCACAGGAAACCGCAAGCCTTTGGCGCTGGACTACTGTGGCCATGGCCATTGCACTGGCACTGGCTGTGGCATTTGGCACACACCAGGCGAACGAGGCCGCCCGCTGGCGGTACGAAGCCCAGGGAATGGGGCAAACGGAGATTGTTACTCCGCAGAATCAGAACACGGCGGTGCAGCCATGACGGTGCTGGAATGGCTGCAGGAACTGGAAGAGGAAGAGCGGATCGTCAAGGTTGGCTGCGTGGACAACACCCTGCGGGGCCTGCGCCGCTGCACCGCCAGAATGGCCGCCGCCAGCTACCTGCACTGGGCCTGCCCGGAATACCTTGCGCCGCAGCTGGGGCTTGCATTTGAGTGCAAAAGCCCGGCGGTCAACAACGAGAAATTCTGCGAGCGCTGCGCGGCGGCGTTTTTGTCCGCGCAGATGCCGAACACAGGGAGGGTGAAAAAGCCATGGACGCACCAATGACGCCGCGGGAGGCCGTGGCCTGGCTGTTGGAAAACACCGCTGCCACCCGCAAAACCTACTGCATTATACTGCGCAGCACCAACGGCGTACACAACCCCGGCACGCGTGGCATGCTGATCTGCCAGGCGGCAGAGCTGGCAGGCCGCCTGCACGCTTACCGGGAAAGCCTGCACTACATGATGCGGGCCGGGATGATACCAGCCGATCTGCTGGACGATGTGAAGGAAGTGCTGAAATAATGATTTACTATCTTATTACTGCCGGGGTTGTGGCCCTGGGGCTGCTGGCTACCTGGATCAGTGGCCGGGATGTGGGCTACCGCAATGCCATGCGGGATGCGGAACGGCTGCACGATGATGATGCTGTATTCCGCCCCGGCAAAGGCGGCCGCCAATGACGGCGGAGGAACGCGCAGCCCTGATTGACCGGATGGCCCCGCTAATCATTGAGGAACGCCGCAAGGCCGCAGAGCAGAACCCCAAGCGCCCGCCCTGGTACATGACGAACATTGCCCACCCCGTGATGGGCTGGCTGTACAACCAGTACCTGGCCAAGCTGGGCGAGGTAAGTCCGCCCGGCGATGCCTGCCGCACCCGATTTGAGTTATCCCTATTGCACCCGGCTGTGCTGAAAAAGCTGGCCGAGCACTACAAGATCCAATAACCCCGCCCCGGCGGGGCAGATATGCCGCCAAAGCTGCACGAGGCCGCGGCGGCCCCTGAATCCTCCCACAGTTGCTGCGTGGGCAAGTACGGCAACACCACTGTGCAGGTAATGCACAACGCCCGGCACCGGCCACTACTCCCGGCTTGTACCCGGCGGCCGCCTGTTAGCTTTTCAGCCCGGCTTTTCCACCGGGTGCCAGGCCCCTGCGTGCAGATTGCCAAGCGCCGCGGGTGCGCCTGGGCAGGCGGGTTTTTATGGTGCGTGTGCAGCACCGGCATGGCCCAAGCAACCCATGCCGCCCGGATCAACACCGGGACGCGCCACCAAAGAAAAGAATGGGAGGCTGAATGATACCAATGACAATTTTTGATTCCAACTGCCTTTATGTTCTCAAGTGCCTGGCCCTTGTGTTTGTCACTGCCCCCTGCGTGCTCTTTGCCGGCGGCATGCTGATTTGCCTGCTGATGTGGTGCGGGCTGAACATCACCCGCGCCATGCACCTGCGGCGGCTGGGCCTGCCGCGGTGCGGGCGCTGCCGCTACTGGGCCACCGTGCAGTGCCCGCTGTATGGCCGCAACACGCCGGGTGATTTCTGCAGCCGCGGCGAAAGGTGGGGTGACTGATGGAACGAAGCTGTAAAAACTGCCAACAGCGCCGCGTGGGCTGCCATGCCAACTGCGAGTGCTACAAGGCCGACTGCGCCCAGGATGCCAAGCTCCGGGCCTATGAGAAACAGTTTGCGTATCTGGACAGCATGCCGCAAACCGCCACCGCCTTAAAAAAGACCCTTGCGCCCCGGCGGGTGGGCGGCCAACAGTAAAACAGAAAGGATGAAATCAATGAAAAGGAAAAAGTGCATCAAGATGATCATGGGAACGATGGGGCTGCCGCAGCCGCGGGAGGCTGAAAAAGTTTTCCGAGCAACGCGGGAATGGATGTACGGTGAAACCGGGCCATGGCCGAGTAACCAGGAAGTACTGATGGCTATTCTGAGCGCAATGGTAAAAGACGTGGATATTGGCATGCCGTTTACAACTTACTTTCTGGCAAAAGTCCGCCTGCTTATCATCAGGGCAAAACTCAAGCGCATCCACGACCGCCTGATGGGCGGCCCTGCAAAAGAAACCCAAGCATGAACCAAAGCCGCAGCCCTTAAACCAGGGCGGCGGCTTTCGCAAAACCGGGCACAGCTTCCCTATTATATAGAGCATGTGGCTGCGCAGCCGCAGCGAGCTGCCGCCAAACGGTCCGAGGGGGGCCGTGTGGGCGGCTTGTATAGGGGTTATTTCAAGGTCCATTCTCCACTCAAAGAAAGAAAAGAAGTGAGCGGCATGAAAACTACCAGAAAGCAATACATCCGTGAGCAGAAAACAATCTGCGGCGATAGTTATGCCGAGGTAGATTTTTGCTGGATCACTGAGCGGGAACACCGGGCAGGCCCCCGCGGAAAAAAGCAATTTGCCAGCAGCCTTGCCCAGCAAAAGCGTAACCGGGAACGATCGGCACGCCTGCTGGTACAACTGCTGAACACAAATTTTGACCAACGGGGCTTTGCCCTTACCCTGACCTATGAAGACACGTGGCTGCCGGACGATGACGAAGCGGCCTGGAAGGACGTGTACAACTACCTGAAACGGGTGCGCCGATGGCTGACCCGGAAAAACTGGCAGGATGCAACACCCATCAAGTGGGTGTGCGTGACGGAGAACCAGGAAGCTGACCCGGCCAACGGCCTGAAAGAGGTGCGGTACCATCACCACATGGTGCTGCAGGTGGACGGCCTGACCGCCGAACACCGCGCCGCCCTGCGTGATGCGCTGGAAGATCTGTGGTGCACCGGCCGCAGCCGGGAGCCGCTGGGGACCGTAAACGCCGACCGCCTGCAGCCTGAACATGACAGCTTGGAAGGGCTGGCCAAATACATGCTGAAATACCCCCGCCGCCGTAAAAGCTGGCACGCCAGCCGCGGTTTGAAGCGCCCCACCTATCCCCGCCCCAATGATACCCACTGGACCCCGCGCAAACTGGCCGATGCCTGCACCATGCGCGTGGACGATGCTGATTATTGGGAGCGGCGCTACCCAGGTTACAGGTTTTTGGGGGCTGTGCCCAGTTATAACGAGGAACGGGCCGAATGGCGGCTATACATCAAGCTGCGCCGGAAACGCAGGTAATGCAATGTTATCCCCCGCCCCGGCGGGATAAAATAAAACAATAGGGAGTAAACGCAAATGGAAAACAAACAAAAAGCGCTGGAAATGGCTGCGGCCATGCAGCAAAAAGAGAAAAGCGACAGCCTGCTGTGGTGCGTGGCCGAGGATTTGAAGGCCACGATCCAGAGCATGAACGAAGAGGAGGCCAAAGTGATTGTGGCAGATCTTGAAGCCGGCACGCATAATCTGAAAACCTGCGAGAAAGCGATCCACAACTATGCCAACAAGCACAAAAGCGGCGGTTCTGCCTGCTGCCCCGGCCCGGCCGTGCCGGGGATCCTGCGCGTGCATTTTGGCCTGCCGGAGAGCGGGCAAGTCGCTGCTGGCGACCAGAGTACCGCACCCGCCCAGGCAGAACGCCCCAAGCGCCAGCGCCTGAACATCATGGACTTCATGTAAGGGGGCAGCGCCATGAGAACACTGGAAGAATACGTGGCCATGATTCCGGCCGCGCCGCCCGCTGACATTGACCGCTATCTGGATGCCTTGGGCAGAAAACCGCTGGCTATAACCAGCTACCGGTGCATATCACGGGATGATGCCGAATCTCGCCTGGATTGCGAAGATTTCCGGGCTGATCTGCGCCCCAGTGCCGCCATACGCCCTGCCGCCCTGTGGTGCAGCGAGTGTGAAAGCTGGTATCTGGCGGAATACGTCCCGGCCTATGGCGTGCAGGTCGTGAACGTTGAGCAAGACACCATTGACAAAAAGCGAAACGGCGAAACCATGGTATGCCCCCTGTGCGGTGCTCAAACGCAGCTGCGCAACGTGCAGGAGCTGCGGTACGGGCGGGCAGCCCAAGACTTTATCGCGGTGCCCACCGTTGCGGAAAACTGCCTAGTATTAACGCAGTGGTGCATTGAGCGCCACATGTACGAAGGTTACCGCCACATCGAGCGGAACGCTATTAACGCCTTTGTGGTTGATGGCCGGCGGATCATCAAGCTGGCGCACTACCAGTACAACGCTATGGCTGGCAGCTGGCGGAACCTGGGCACGTGGGTACAGCGCGCAAAACTGGCAGATGATATTGGCTGCCCGAAAATGTACGCCGCAAACCTGCCAGATTTGAGCGGCACCGGCGCAGAGAATGCCAAACTGTGGGAGTACATGGAGCAATCAAACGCAGCAAAAACGTTTTACCCGGTGGCATACCTGCGGCTGTATTTTAAGCACCCCAATGTTGAGAACCTGGTAACCGCAGGGCTGGGAAACTTGGTGGGCGACGGAATCAACGATGAAATGAAATATCACTACTATACCGGACTTGCCCCGCAAACAGCGGCTCCAAAGCTGGAGTGGGTGGACTGGAAAGAAAAACGCCCTGCCCAAATGCTAGGTATGACAAAGCAAGAATTGCGAACTTGGAGAGAGTACGGTCTGGGAGTTGACTGTCTGAGAACGTGGAAAGAGCTGGATACGCTGCCATGCGGCGTAAGCTTCCACGACCTTTGCGCCGCGATGAAAGCCATCGGAGCATACGACACGCGCCGGATTTTGCGCGAAAAACTGCCGATGATGCGGACCCTGAATTACATAGAGCGCCAAGAGCAGGATCTTATGCAGCTTGAGGATTATTGGCGCATGGCTGCCGTGGCCGGCTGTGACCTGAACCAGGACGCAGTGCGCTGGCCCAAAGACCTGCGCACCGCCCATGACCGAATGAGCGAAACAATACAGTACGAGCGGGTAAGTGGCAAATGCCAGCAAGCGTTCGCCGCCATGACGGCCCGCTGCGCCGGGTTGACATGGGAACATGATGGGATTTGCATTCGCCCGGCGGAAACGCCGCTTGAGCTGATCCGGGAGGGCAGCACCCTGCACCATTGCGTTGGCAGATACTCAGATGCCCATGCACGGGGCAAAATTATCCTGTTTGTGAGGCATACCCGACGGCCAGAACGCAGCTGGTACACCCTGAACATTGACGTAACCAGCAAGAGAGAAATCCAGCTGCATGGATACGGAAACGAATTTGCCCACGGCAAAAAGCTAAAAATACCCCGGAGGGTCCGGGAATTTGTGGATCTGTGGGAGCGCGAAGTGCTGGCTAAGTGGCAGCTGCCACCGGAAAAGGCCGCACCCAAGAAAAAATCAAGATTCGCGGCGACTGCGTCCGTGGCGTGATGAGGGGGCTGCAAAATGCTGACTTTGCCCATCAAGCGCAAATGGTTTGACATGATCTGCAAAGGTCAAAAACGCGAAGAATACCGGGAACCAAGCGAATATTGGCGGGTGCGCTTCAATAAGGTCATGAATGAATATCACGGATGCCGCGGGCAGGTGTTCAAAGTATTTCCCATACAGATACGCGCCGGATACCGGGCAGACTGCCCGACCGCCAAGCTGTGGGTGCATTGTATCTACGGGAAGGGCGGTGCACGGGAATGGGGCGCCGACCCTGAAAAGAACTATTTTGTCTTGCAGATACTGCACGTTGAGAAAATCGACAACTGGAAATGGAGAGACTAAAAGTGAAATATGACACTGAACAGATGACGTTTGTGGGTGCCGCCGCTACGGCGGAAGAATCTGCCGCTCTGCGCCTGCATTATGAGATCATGGCCGCAGCGCAGGCAGCGGCGGCCAGCCTGCTGGATCTGGCCCGCAAAATCAAACTAATGCGGGATACCGGTGGATACAAGGCCCTGGGCTTTGACACGCTGGAAGCCTACACACTGACCACCATGGGCATGAAGCAGCGCCAGGCGTATAACTACATTGCCATTGCCGAAAAACTGCCCGCGCAGCTGATAGAGCAGAACGCGGCCGCGGGCGTTACTAAGCTGGCCTTGCTGGCGCAATTGAGTGGGCAGGAGCAGCAGCAGATTACAGCGGAAACCAGCCTGACGGAAACGACAGTGGCCGAGCTGAAAGTGCAGATCAAAGAGCTGCAGGCCAAAAATGCCGGGTACGCCGAACAGCTCAGCCTGCTGCAGAATCAGCCGCCGGTGGCTGAGGTACAGGCCGAAGAAGTGGACATGGATGCCCTGCGTGCGGAGATTCGCACCGAAATGAAGACTGAAATGGAAAGCCAGCGCCGGGCCGACGCCAAAATGACTGAGCTGAACCAGAAAGAGCGCGATGAAGCCATAAAGGCCGCACGGAAAGCCAAAGAAGAGCTGGAAGAAATACAGCGCGCTGCGGCGGCGGCTGAGCAGGCACACGCTGAAGAACTGGCCAAGACCCGCCGCCAGGCCGAGGAAACCGCAGCCAGGCTGAACATGGCCGCAGATGAATCCACGGTGCGCTTTGGCCTGCTGTTTGACCAGCTGCAGGACGCCGCCGGAAAGGTGCTGGATCTGGCTGACGCCGTGCAGCAGGACGGAGAAACAGAAAAGGCTGGAAAATTCCGGGCAGCGCTCCACAAGGCCCTGCTGGCCCTGGCAGATGAAGCAAATGAGGTGCAAAAATGATGGAAGCATTTGCCGCAGGCGTGCGGCTGGGAATTTTTCTGCTGGGCGCTGGGGTCGGCCTGATTGGCGCTCTGACCATCGGGCTGGGAATTATTGCTTTTGCTGCATGGCTTGCAGAATGTTTGAAGCATAACCGCCGGGAGTAAGCAAGGAGGACATACGCATGGGTAAAAACAAACGCTTGCCGAATGATACCGTACTGGCAGCCCTGCAGCTGGTGCGCGGCCAGGCCAGGCGCAAGGCCGAGTATAAGCGCCAGGTTGACGAGATCATACTGCGCAGCGGCACAAATTTTGTGGACACCACAACCCGCTGCGGCACACCCGTGCGTGTGTACCTGCCGCGCGCCAACGGCAGCGTCAGCGACATCACCGCCGACAAGGCCGAGGCGATCCAGCAGCTTGAGACACAGCGAGATGTGCAGATCATGCGGGCCATTGATGCCGCCGCGGATGAGATCGGGGCAGACATCCAGAGCGCTACGGTACGGACGTCGCTGCGAAAGGCTATTGCACTCAACTGCAGCAATTGCCGCACTTGGACATACGAGCGCTTAGAAGTGCCAGGGATCAGCCGAAAAGAATTCTATCACCGCCGCCGCAAATACCTGGAAGATGTGGCGCAACGTGTGGGAATTAGCTAAAAACGGGCACTGTGCAAGAATATTTAAGACTAAAATTAGTACCATGAAGAATTGAGAGGGCGGCCAACCGGCTGCCCTCTCTTATTTTGGGGTGAGCAACATGGCGGAAAAGAAAACAAGCCCATGCACGCGCTGCGTGTGGCGCATGTGTGGCAATGAGCACGTGGCCTGTTCTCTACCGCGCTGCGTAAATCCAATGCAATGCGAGAGGCCCAAGCACACACTGGGGCCGGGCGGCTGCTGGACCTATCAGCGGCCGCTGAGGCGCATGCCATGCAAGTGAGCTGCAAATGGTGCGGGCGGGTACACCCGCGCGGCTATGTATGCCCACGCAAGCCTGCACGCACCAAGCGTGGCACGGCGCAAGCAACAATCCGCAACACTTACCGCTGGCAGAAAACCCGTGCTGCTGTATACCAGCGGGACCACGGGCTGTGCCGCTTGTGCCTGGCTGAGGGGCGGATAACAACCAGTGACCTGCAGGCGCACCATATCATCCCGCTGGAGGAGAGCACGGAAACGGCATACAGCATGGACTGGATTATTACACTGTGCAGCGGCAATGATAACAGCTGCCATAAGCGCGCAGAGCGCGGAGATGTAAGCCGCAGCCTGCTGCACAGCCTTGCCATGGAGCCTGTAGCGGTGCCAGAGATGCGTCCAAACGGCCCGAAATGAGCCGAAAAAGCCAGATACCCCCCTGGGGGTGCGGCGGCCGCGGGGGTGGGGTCACCCCACACCACGCGTCCAATTAGATTTTTTAATTTTTTTAAAAATGGCAAATGCGGGCGCGCGGGCGGGTACGAACAGGCGCGCGCGTATTAGTACCCGCGCGCGAGGGACGGCAGGAAAACGGCAAATATTCCACAAATTTAACTGGATTTTTAACAGAAAGGGGCGGGAAAATGGCAAGACCGGCAAAGGCTATCCGGGCGGCAAGCGGTGCAAGAACCAAAGAAGAGATTGCGGCGCGCAGCCAGGTGGAAGATGCCCTGAAAGGGCTGAACAGTAAAAAGAAAGTAACCATTATCTGCCCCGCCTACCTGACAAAAGACCAGAAGAAGATCTTTACCAAAATTAAGAACCTGCTGATCGATGCAGGTGCGGCGGGAAGCTGTGACGGCTGGGTTATGGCATTTTGCGCGGTAGCTATTGACCGTGTGGCAGAGATCGATGCGGATGCGAACGAGAACATTGCCCTCAAGACGGACAAGGACACCGTGGCTGCCCGCAGCAAGTACATGGCAGATTTTTACCGTTGCTGCAATGAGCTGTGCCTAAGCCCACAGGCACGGGCAAAGCTGGGCGTTGTGGCCGCAAAGAGCAAGGCCCAGGAAAAGGACCCGCTGCTGGCGGCACTGCAAGACGATGACGATTAAGCAGCACCCGGCGTACCTGTATGCCCGGCGGGTGTTGGCCGGGACGGTGCCGGAACACTGCGAAGGCGTAAAGCAGCCAGTGGGGCGGTATGTAAAAAAGCAGGCCGCGGAATTTTTGTGCATTGCGGACGGCAAGGACCCCAAATACTGCGTGAACGAAAAGCGGCTGGCGAAAATAACCCGGCTGCTGAAAATTATGCAGATGCCCAGCGGTGTGAAGGCCGGGGTGAGCGTGTACGAGGCGGCGGTGGGCTACCAGTGGCTGTTTTACGCTGCGGTGCTGTGCGTGGTACACCGCAATGACCGAAAAAAACGGCGGTACGAAACGGCGGTGCTGGAGATTTGCCGTAAGAATTTCAAGACTTACACCGTGGCGACGGTTTTTATTTTGCTGATGCTGTTGGAGCCGCGGTTCAGCAAGATCTTTAGTGTAGCACCGGACGGCGCGTTGAGCCGCGAGGTGCAGAAAGCAATCAAGGAGATCTTGCGCAGCTCCCCTGCCCTGATGCCGCCGGACGACACGGAGCGGTATTTCCGCGTTTTGATGGACAAGATCACCTGCAAGCTGACGGACACCGAATACACGCCGCTGAACTACAGCAACAGCCGCCTGGACGGCAGACAGCCGAACGTGTTCCTAGTGGATGAAGCGGGGGCGCTGCCGAACGGGTACGCCATTGAAGCCATGCAGAGTGGCCAGGTGGCGCTGACCAACAAGCTGGGCTGCATTATCAGCACAAAATACCCCACGGCGGCCAGCGCGTTTGAAGACGAAGTTGCCATGGACAAAAAGATTCTGGACGGATTGCAGGACAACGAAACGGTATTTGCCTTGCTGTACGAGCCAGATGAAGAGATTACCGGCGAATGGGCCACAAACCCGGACGTTTTGGCCCAGGGCAACCCGGCGGCACTGGAAGTGCCCGCAATCTGGGGCAACCTGCTGGAAAAGCGGCAGCGCGCCATTGAGCTGCCCGGTGCGCGGGAAAACTTTTTGACCAAGCACTGCAATATTATTTACTCCGGCGCGGCAGACGAACAGTTTGTAAGCCTGGACGAACTGCGCAAGTGCCGGGTGGATAAGATTGACTGGACCGGCATGCAGGTATATGCCGGGGTCGACCTGGCCATGAGCAACGACAACTGCGCCGCGGCTATGGTTGGTGTAAGGGCAGACGGGAAGGTAGCCGTGAAGGTGATGGGCTTTATCCCGGAGGGCAAGATACGCGAAAAGAGCACCCTGGAAAAGTTTGATTATACCCGCGCAATCCGGGAGGGCGAGTGCATTGCCTGCGGCGAGCGG
>OGXJ01001807.1_pt1 | contig 15358 bp, 8 predicted proteins | sample 1576231 | NCBI WGS metagenome assembly OGXJ01 (sample SAMEA3541539, study PRJEB24748) | human gut metagenome | biome: human gut; feature: human-associated habitat; material: faeces | place: China | collected 2012
AAAAGGATTGGGGCTTCGACGGGGTTATGATGACCGACTGGGGCTCGGCTCACGATACCGATGAGGCGGCGCGCAACGGGCTCGATCTCGAAATGGGCTCTTGGACAAACGGATTGACTTGGGGGTTGAGTTCGGCCTACGACGATTATTATCTGGCTCAACCGTTCTTGAAAAAGATAGAGAGCGGAGAACTACCCGAATCGCTGTTGGACGAGAAAGTGCGCCGGGTATTGCGCCTAACCTTCCGCACCAGTATGAACCGAAACCGTCCCTACGGGTGTAAACTTACCCCCGAACACGCCGAGATTGCCCGTAAAATAGCCGAGGAGGGTATTGTGCTGCTGAAAAACGAAAACCATTTCTTCCCTATCGAGAAAGGCCGCTACCAGAAAATCGCCGTCATTGGCGAGAATGCGGTCAAACAGTTGAGCCTCGGTGGCGGGTCCTCCGAATTGAAACCACAAAAAGAAATCTCGCCGTTGGAGGGCATGATCGAAAAATACGGCAAAGAGCATATTCTGTTCACGCTGGGCTATGCTTCGGGCGAGCCCAATTACAGTAACGAACTACCCTCGGGACTCGACGCCGACTCGCTCGTGCAAGAAGCCTTGAAAGTGGCTCGCGAAGCCGATGTAGTCCTGTTCTTCGGAGGCCTCAACAAAAACTTTCAACAAGATTGCGAAGGCGATGACCGCCGGAGCATGGATCTGCCTTTCGGACAAAACGAGTTGATCGAGAAAATTATTCAAGTGAATCCCAATACCGGTGTCATACTGATTAGCGGCAATGCCGTGAGCATGCCGTGGCTCTCGCAAATCGACGGGCTCATGCAATCGTGGTATTTGGGTTCCCAAGCCGGTACGGCTACCGCCAATATCATCTGCGGCGAAGCCAATCCTTCGGGAAAATTGCCGTTCTCCATTCCGGTAAAACTGGAAGACAACAGCGCCCACTATTTCGGGGCAGAGTCCTACCCGGGTGTAAATGGCACGCAATATTACAAAGATGATATTCTGGTGGGTTATCGCTGGCACGACACAAAAAAAATAGATCCGCTGTTCCCCTTCGGATACGGGCTCTCATACACGACATTCCAATATGGGAAGGCTCGAACCGATAAAAAAACATACCGTGCCGACGAGTCTGTAAAGATTTCGTTTACCCTGAAAAATACAGGCGACACGCCCGGAGCAGAAACCGTGCAGGTATATATGAGCCAGAAAAAGCCCAGTGTACTGCGCCCGGTCAAAGAGCTCAAAGGATTTAAGAAAGTTTTCCTGCAAGCCGGAGAAGAGCAAGTAGTGGAAATAGAAATACCGGTTCGGTCGTTCGCTTTCTATGACGAGCAAACCGCCGATTGGAAATTGGAGAACGACAGTTACTCGCTCCACGTCGCTTCATCGTCGAAAGCGATACAGGCCACCGCAAAAATCCAAGTGAAAAATTAGTCGCTATTACAAAAAACACAAATGAATATGAAACGTATTGTCTTAGCGGGGATTTTATCCCTTTTTGCCCTGTTTTCATACGCACAGGAATATCAATACCACTTCCTGCTTGCCGGGGCCTCGTTTGCAGTCCCCGAGAACGGGTGGTTCGAACTGGTGTGCGACGCCTTCAACGCCGAGGCCATGAACAAAGCCGTATCGGGCGACGCCATTAAACACACCGCCTCCGATATGTTCTACGACAGGTTTTACACCGACGAAGAACTCGAACGCAACGACGCATTCATCATCATGCATGTACACAACCAAGACGTAGCCAGCACAACCGGCATCAAAGAGAATTACGAAGACTACACACACGCCGACATTCAACAATACAACACGGCGTATGACTATGTAATCAAGCGATACAAAGCCGACTGCTACAACTTGAAAAACAACCCCAACTCGAAATATTACCAAACCGAGAACGGCAAGCCCGCCACGATTATCCTGTGTACCCACTGGCACGATTCCCGCATCTCGTACAACCAAAGCATCAGGGAATTGGCCGAACGCTGGCAACTGCCCCTCATCAAATGGGACGATAATATAGGCTTCACCCGCAAAGTGGTAGACGAAGACGGCCGGCAGCCGAGTATCAAGTATGCCGCCGACACCGAGAAGATATACGACATTACATTCGGGTGGCACCCGCTGCGCGGAAAAGAGCAATACATACAACAAAAAATGGCTGCCATTTGCATGGAAGAACTGGAAAAATTGTTTGAACCCATGCCCGCCTTGGTCGAAATTTCTGAAAAGAACAGCGTTGTCGAAAGCGGCGAAAACGCCTCTTTCATTTGCCGCTTCACCGGGGTTTCGCCTTGGAATCTCATCTACTCGGTCAACGGGGTGGAAAAAAAGTTGGACAGCATCATGGAAAACCCGTACATCGTAACGGTTCCTACCGTAACAGCCCAAACCTCTATCTTGCCCGTGGCCATAAGCAACCGCACCACCGAGAGCGGCGAGGTTGCTGGGAAAGCCGAAATCTTTATCGGCAAACAAGCGATCTCGCCTACTTTCGACACCTATGTGCACCAAGCCAACAAAACAACGGCTTATGTAGACGATGACCATTTGGAGGTAAAAGGAAACTCCGACACCCATACCCGCGAGGCATATCTATCGTTCCCAATCGATAAAATCGACCCCGAAGCCAACCGCATCGTATTGCGTGCCTACTATTACGACTGCATCTACCCGAGTTGGGTGCGGAAAGAGACTCACCCGGTAGGCATAGCGGGCAATACCCAGCAATATACCACCATGACTTGGGACACGAAACCCACCGATTTCACCACCATCGGCGAAACGAAAGTTTTGGGCAATGAGCTCGACAGTTATGTGGAATGGAACGTGACCGACTGGGTAAAAGAGCAAATCGAAGCCCAACAATCCCTCGTCACATTACAGTTGAAGATGAACGATACCGACGCCACCGGCCTGCTCTATTTCTATTCGTCGGAGGCCGACGACACACGGAAACCGCAACTGCTCGTATCATCGGACAACTCATCGGGCTATACCGAAATGACAAAATCAAATATCGAAGTATATACCCGACCGGTCGAAAAAGAACTCGTCATAAAGGGGATAGACGGGAGTTGCCTTGTTTCGTGCTACTCGTTATGCGGACAAACCCTGTTCTCCAAAACGATAGAAAACGACGAAACGATACAATTGCCCGCCAACGCTTCGGGCGTCTATCTGCTCCAACTGCGCAACGCGACACAACATCATACTTGCAAAATAGTTTTATAACCCACTTAATTCCTCTTATACAATGAAAAAAGGATTGTTTGTCATCTGCATGGCCGCTTTATTCGCTACAAGCTGTACACAAACAGGAAAAACCGAAGAAGATCGTTTTATAGAAGATCTGTTGAGCCAAATGACGCTCGAAGAGAAAATCGGGCAAATGAACCAAATCCATTTCGATAAATCCTTGGACTCTATCAAAGCCCAAGTGCGCAATGGTGAACTGGGGTCGATGCTCAACATAGACCCGAAACTAATTAACGAAATACAAAAAACTGCCGTCGAAGAATCGCGGCTGGGTATCCCCCTCATCATCGGGCGGGATATTGTCCACGGCTACAAAACGGTACTGCCCATTCCGCTGGGTATGGCCGCCTCGTTCGACCCGCAGCTCGTCGAGAAAGGCACCCACATGGCCGCTACCGAAGCCCGCGAGCAAGGTATTACATGGACCTTCGCTCCCATGCTCGACATCTCTCGCGACGCCCGCTGGGGACGTATTGCCGAGAGCCTGGGCGAAGACCCCTATCTGGCCAGTGAACTGGGTGTCGCCATGGTGCGCGGATTCCAAGGGGACAACCTCTCTGACAACGACGTCATCGCCGCATGTGTGAAGCACTTTGTCGGCTACGGCGCCTCGGAAGGTGGACGAGATTACAACTCGACCAATATCCCCGAACGCCTATTGCGCAACGTCTATCTGCCTCCGTTCCAAAAAACGGTCGAAGCCGGAGCCGCCACGCTAATGGCTTCGTTCAACGACAACGACGGGATTCCCGCCTCGGGCAACGATTTCCTCCTACGCACGGTATTGCGCGATGAATGGGGATTCGACGGTTTTGTCGTTTCGGACTGGTGCTCCATGGTCGAAATGATTAACCGCGGATTTGCCGCCGACCGAAAAGATGTGGCCCGCCTCTCGGCCAATGCCGGTCTCGACATGGAAATGGTGAGCCAGACCTACGTCGACTACTTACCCGAACTAATCGCCGAGAACAAGGTTTCCATGGATGTCATTGACGATGCGGTTCGCAATATCCTACGTATCAAATATCGACTGGGATTATTTGAAAATCCCTATGTCGACGAAGTGGAAACTTCGACAATCTACTCCGCCGAGCATTTGCAAACGGCTCGGCAAGCAGCTACCGAATCGGCTATCTTATTGAAGAACAACGGCGTGCTTCCGTTGAAAGAGAATAAGACCGTAGCCATTATCGGGCCTATGGCTCACGCACCCTACGACCAACTGGGCACATGGTCGTTCGACGGCGAAAAAAACCACACCGTAACTCCGTTGAAAGCCTTGCAAAGCGACGAATACAAACACATAAAATACTACTACGAGGCCGGGCTGGGTCATTCGAGAGACGAGAGCACCCGTAATTTCGAAAGAGCAAAAAGCATCGCCCGCCAAGCCGACGTGGCTGTTGTCTTTGTCGGCGAAGAGGCTATCCTGTCGGGAGAGGCTCACTCGTTGAGCGACATCAACTTGATAGGCAAACAATCGGAACTGCTCAAAGCCATAAAAAGCACCGGCAAACCGGTCGTTATGGTCGTTATGGCCGGCCGGCCACTCACGATCGAGCGCGACCTGCCCTATGCCAACGCGGTTCTCTATAACTTCCACCCGGGTACGATGGGCGGATTGGCTATCATGGACTTGCTCTACGGAAAGGCCAACCCCAGTGGAAAACTACCGGTGACCTTCGTACGCGAAGTGGGACAAATCCCCATGTATTACAATCACAACAATACCGGCCGTCCGGCACAGGATTGGATTAGCCCGATAAACGACATTCCGCTGGAAGCCCCGCAAACATCGCTCGGCAACACATCGTTCTACTTGGATTCGGGGAAAGACCCGTTGTTCGCATTCGGATACGGTCTCTCGTATAGCACATTCGAATACTCCGATCTTAACCTGTCAAGCAACGAAGTGAACGCCAACGATACGCTCACAGTCACCGCTACGATCAAAAACACGAGCGACATCGACGGTACCGAAGTCGTGCAACTTTATGTTCGCGATTTGGTAGGATCTATCACTCGACCCGTCAAGGAGTTAAAAGGTTTCCAACGCCTTGTCTTGAAAGCCGGCGAAGCTCAAACCGTATCGTTCAAATTGCCCATCTCGGAACTGGCCTTCTACGGTAAAGATTTAATCAAGAAGGTAGAAGCCGGACAGTTTGACATCTGGGTTGCCCCGAATAGTACCGAAGGACTTAAAGGCTCTTTCACCGTGAAGGAATAACCTCATTATTTAAACAAAACATAGAGTGCCTCTCCCCATGAGACACTCTATGTTTTTTAAAGAGGGACCGTTTTTAACTTCTGTATTCCACAGCCCCTCCGGCTATGCCACCTTCCCTATATTTTCTTGCAGGAAACACAGGGGAGGAATGTAAAACTCCAACCCTCCGTCATTTGTGAAGTGGCACCCTCCCCTACCTCAGCTATCGTCGAACAGAGAAAGGGTTAAAAGTATCCCCTGTCACTGAAAAATCGAAGAGTAGGAAAAACACTTAAACTTCTCCCTGTGTCACAATGAGATATAGGGAAAAAACCGATGGCCCCCTGTCCCGATGAGAGGGGGAAATAGTACAAATTATTATCTCCCTACCGGAGGATTATTCTCCACCCTGTAATCAATACTTCCCAGTGGGCTTGCGAGTGCTGGAATTCTCAACGCATACGATAGATTCTACCAACTGTATGCTCACCACCATTTTTCGCATCGAAATGTACATTATTTCTCGCTTTTTTACCCAGCCTTTACTCCCTATTTTGTGCTTGTCTCCAATCCTATTTAACGATTACTCAAACATTCCCTAAGCACCGACTTGACGACGTAATTTTTCATTTACCTTTACATATCAATATTTATCCAACATAAGTGAAAACAGTATATACAAACCTTTTTTAGTATCCTTATAAAAAAGAGAGCAAAAAGCCCCAACAATATAACCTCCCGACCTCTCAAAATATAACCAATTAAGCAAACCAATCCCGTTAAATACGGATTAAACGGCTGCTGTCTCAAAAGTAAATTGAAATTAAACCTTTTGTTCGTTTCGCTTTAAAAATGGTACATCATTAAAATTCGCATATCGAACAAAGATTCAAATACTTATACCACTAAGGCCCTATCTTTCAATTGCATACTTCGTTTTCATGCCTGTAAAAATAAAATATATTCTTTCCCACACATTATTATATTGACAACCATTGTTAAACTTATATCTCCTAATTTCCATTTTGATTTTCAGAACAATATAAAAACAAATATACCAATCAACAAGATATTTAGTAAATTCAATATACTCTGAAAAAACGGAATTTTATTGTAAGAACCGAGTCTATCACGATTGATTTCAGGATTCGTTACTCATTACACTTATAACCTTAAATAAAAATAGGCCCTGTAATTACAGAGCCTATTTTACCTTCCTTATATTTATCGGATAAAATTTGTCATAATCCGAGGCCCCCTGTCAGGAATAACATGCTTACCCTCCTTTATATTTTTCAATAACCATGCCATATTATTACCTAATATTCTCATGGTCTGCAATCCCTCACCATCTTGTTCGGCTTCTCCCGGCAATCTACCGTGAACGCTATTCCAGTATTGAGAGGAAACGACAGGCATATTGCTTATTGTAAAGTACTTATTCAGTCTATCGAACGTGGCACTTGCCCCACCTCGCCGGCAAACAGCAACCGCAGCGGCCGGTTTATATTGTAACAAAGACGCAGACGAATAGAACAACCGGTCAAGCAGAGCACAAAGCCTCCTGCTTCAAAAAAGCACAAAGAGAACCATTCGGGCCGGCATAATAGGTCGGCGACCCAACAACAATCGCATCTGCTATTTCGAGCTTCTCTCTCACTGTATTGTACAACTCATCATTGAACACACATCTACCTAATTCCGCACATTTATTGCAGGCAATACAACCCTGCACAGCTTTCGTCCCGATAAAAACGATCTCTGTCTCAATATCATTTTCATTCAAAGCAGATGCTACCTCGCATAACGCTATATGCGTATTTCCATTTCTCCTCGGACTTCCGTTAATCAATAATACTTTCATAAGGCTTTCGCTATTATAATAAAATCTTACCTCTCGCAAGGAAATGCCTAACTCTCCTTTATCTATTTTTCTCAAAAAATGTGCCAATTCTTCAAACTAAAACACTTGCACAATGAGGATAAATTAATTACCTTTTATGTTCTATTTTAAGAGAGGCAATCGTCCTAACATATCTTTAATCCGTATCGCTATACGTGGCATCGGCTCTGCGATAGTCAGACCAACAATCTCTTTTTCCGCTGCAATGTCATTAATGACTCGAACGACATCTCCCATTTTCATTCCATCGGGCGATGTTCCTACCGCAGCAATTATTTCGGCCGGATCCATTACGTCCATATCAAAATGGACTACGACTTTCGACGCATAGCAAGCATTCAACCACTCTTTCACAGCCTCGCTATTCCGAGCAACCTCCAAAGGAGTAAAATGTTTTATCCCATATTGTTGTTGACGAACTTTTATCTCCTCCCGTTCCCAATCACGCAACCCGACAAAAAGGATTTCAGACGGAGCAAATTTAGACGGTAATTCCGCTATAATCTTTTTATCGCCATATCCCATACAAGCAGTGACCGCCATTGCATGATACCCCGTATAGACATCGCCGGGCAATATAATATCTGGATGAGCGTCGATCCAAACCATCACAACATCGTCCTTATACCTCTCTTTCAAATAAGTAAACGGAGGTACGCTAACCGAGCAGTCACCCCCCAACGTCACAATTTTATCGGGAGAAGCAACACGCAGCATTTCCAAAGCCGCTTTTGTCTGCTCTGTACGATAACATCTCTATCGAGTACACCATCGGAGACCTTCCTCTCAATTTTATCCGTCGAGACCGGTACGGTTAAAACCTCATTATTCCCACTCGGTGCAAGGAAATTTAAAAGCTGGGAACCTAATACATACCCATGAGATGCCTCTTCCGAATCTTTTATTTCCGATATCCACCGTGTTATATCTCCACCCTGCCATTGAGGGTAAACCAACCGAATCGTCTTTCTCTCATTTCCCATACCTCAACCATTTATTAATGATTTCAAACTAATATATTTCTCTAATAAATAATGCATACTACTTTTCAACTACAACAATCTTTTCTCCTCACCAGCTTTAAATACGACTTTTTTCGAAACTCCATTGAAGTAAATCTCAGTTTGTCCTCCTTTAAGGGAAGAGACAATTAATGATACAACTTCTCTATTTTTCCATTCCATATCGACGACAAACCCGCCACGAGCACAAATACCTTGTACTTTACCATCGGCCCATGACTCTGGCAATGCCGGAAGAAGAACGATCTTATTGGTCGAAGATTGCATGAGCATTTCTATAACACCCGAACACCCGCCAAAGTTACCATCTATTTGAAAAGGCGAATGAGCATCCAACAAATTCGGGTAAGTTCCACCCCCACGCCGCGCATCTTCTCCTTTATAGTTATCGGGACTGACATACCGAAGAAGCCTACGATACATATGATAGGCTTTTTCTCCGTTTCGTAACCGAGCCAAAAGGTTTACACGCCACCCGGTACTCCAACCGGTCGTTTCATCTCCTTTAATTTGGAGTGTACGGGCACAAGCTGCCGCCAATTCGGGAGTTTCCTCAACCGACAAATGATGCCCCGGATACAACCCGAAAAGATGAGATTGATGCCGATGATATGGGTCTTGATCTTGCCAGTCGTAATACCATTCTTGCAAATTACCGTCCGTCCCAATTTGATACGGATACAACCGAGAAAGAGTCTTTTTAATTCTTTTCCTGAAAGACTTATCCACCCCGAGTACCTTCGAGGCTTCGGCGGCATCAATAAGGCATTCGCGTATCATCGCTAAATCGGAAGTGTTTCCATAGGAAGTAGCCCCCACATACCCATCAGGCGTAATGTACTTATTTTCGGGAGAGGTTCCAGGAGAGGTCACAAGTTTTCCATCTTTCTCGACTAACCAATCCATGCAAAACTCTGCTGCCCCCTTTAACACAGGATAAAATTTACACAAAAATTCCTTGTCCAATGTAAAAAGATAATGCTCCCAAATGTGAGTAGACAACCATGTACCCCCCATCGTCCAACAAGCCCATGAAGGGTCCCCCTCATTAAGACCAACAGGACACGTCATCGCCCAAATATCCGAATTATGCCCCAAACACCAACCTCGCTCTACTCCATAATAATCCTTTGCGGTTTTTCTTCCCGTCTTACTGAGATTAGCAATAAACTCTATCAGCGGATATTGCATCTCTATCAGATTAGTCGTACCGGAAGCCCAATAATTTTCTTCGAGATTAATATTGACTGTATAGTTACTGCTCCAAGGCGGAAGCACACTTTCGTTCCACAGGCCCTGCAAATTGGCCGGGACTCCCGGAGTACGAGAGCTAGATATGAGCAAATAGCGTCCAAATTGAAAATAAAGTTCCTCTAAATCTGGATTTTGTTGCTTACAATCGGTATAAAAAAGTAACTGTTTGTCTGTCGGCAATGCCGCAATATCATCATCTGTATTTCCTAAATCGAGTTTTACACGGTCGAAATAATATTTATAGTCTCTAATATGTGCCTCTCGCAAAGCATCATAAGTTTTACCGATGGCACACTTCATACGTTTTTCTACATGACTGCGATAATTACGCCCCTCTTTAACCGGATCCTTGTCAAAACCATTAAAACTCGTAACATTCGCTATCAAAATGAGCACTTCTGTGCTCCCGTCAATCTCGATACGACTATCCGAATATCGATTCTTTACACTCCCATCGACACTCAAAACCCTCACAAGAGTCTTAAAGTGAATGCCTCTTTCCGGATCATAGCGATGCTTATCTTCCGCCTTATAATAAACCGGGAACGAATGATAAGCCGCATAACCTTCAACAGATATTTCATTATCGGCCACCTGCGAGCTATGGGGTAACGGAGAATCGAATGAAAGCAACGCATGAATTCCTTCCTTATTTTCAGATTTCAAACGAATGACAATCACCGAATCGGGAGCCGATGCAAAATAATCGCTCGTAAAAAGTTTTCCGTCCTTCAAGTATTGCGTTCGTGCCGTAGCATTACCAATATCGAGCCATCGGTGGTAATCAGAAATACCTGCTGTATCATCAAGATATTCTATCGTCAATGTTCCAAGTGGTTGATAATTTTCGCTGTAATGTCCTTGTACCTTGTATTGAGCCTTATCTGCCCCTTGATAATCCTCATTATCCAGTAAAGCTCTAATTTCGGGAATAGTATTAAAAGCATCGGGAGAAGAATTTTCGCTTTCGGGTTCTCCTGTCCAAAGTGTTATATCGTTAAATGAAATCTTATCTTTTTTTACACCGCCATATAAAGTCGCTCCCATCGTCCCATTCCCTATAACGAGAGCCTCTTCGAAATACTCTGCCGGACGCTCATAATGCAATTTCATATTCTCGGCAAAAATAACCGGGAGAATAAAAAACATACACAAAATAATCCAAAAAACTTTCTTCATTACCATAACTTTATATTGAACAACTTATTTCTAAATTTCTCTCCCTAATTTTTATCCTATAATTTTTTATCCCGTAATCGGTACTCTATCGAATCTCCGTATAAAGTTTGAAGTCCGACCAATTCCTGTTTCAATTTCTCGATTATACTTTCATATCCCGGCTTATCGAAAAGATTGTTCATTTCCGTGGGATCAGTTTGCAAATCGTATAGTTCCCATTGATCGATATCGTCATAGAAATGTATCAATTTATAACGTTCTGTACGAACGCCATAGTGACGTTTTACCATGTGTTCTGCCGGATATTCATAAAAATGATAATAAAGAGAAGATCGCCAGTCTTGCGGATGCTCGCCCCTCAATAACGGCATCAATGAAATACCTTGTATATCATCGGGAATCTCCACACCGGCCAATTCGAGGAATGTCGGGGCATAATCTATATTCTGCACCAATTCGGTAATATCGCCTCGCTTTTGAAAACCTTTCGGCAAACGCATAACAAGCGGTGTTCGCATAGACTCTTCATACATAAACCGTTTATCAAACCAGCCATGTTCCCCCATATAAAATCCTTGATCGGAAGTATAGACAACCAACGTATTATCCAATAACCCAGCCTTTTCCAAATAGTCTAACACTCGTCCAACATTATCGTCCAACGACTTCACGACTTTTGCATAATCACGCATAAACCGTTGATATTTCCATTCAACCAGCTCCTTCCCCTGTGGATTCTCCCGAAAAAATACATCAGTTATAGAATCATATACCGCATCATAGGCTACCCGATCTTCGGGAGTAAGCCGTTTTATCTTACGTCCATAGGCTTTCTTCAAACGTGACTTCATTCCCTCACGATACATTTTCGTATCATAAATAATATCCATGTCTTTTGCAATACTCATCGTTTGCGCAGCAGCAGCCGGCCGACCCTCGTAATCATCATAAAAATTATCGGGCATTGAAAACTCTTTATCTTCATATAACGTGAGATATTTCAATTCAGGCAGCCAGTCGCGGTGAATAGCTTTATGATGAATAAACAAACAAAAGGGCTGCTCCTTATCACGACCTTTCTCCAACCAATCTATACTTTTGTCGGTAATAATATTAGTTAAGTAGCCCTTTTCTCGAACCGTATCATTATTCATCGTTATAAAATCGGGATTATAGTAATCGCCCTGACCGGGAAGAATTTCCCAATAGTCGAATCCCGTAGGCATACTCTCTAAATGCCATTTCCCCACGATAGCGGTTTGGTAACCCTCAGTCTGCAAAAGTTTAGGCAGCGTCTGCTGCGAACCATCGAATACACAAGTCGTATTATCGGTGAACCCATTCGCATGACTGTGTTTACCCGTAAGCATACACGCCCTACTCGGCCCACTTAATGAATTCGCTACAAAACTATTCGTGAACCGAACTCCGTCCCGAGCAATTCTATCCAAGTTAGGAGTTTCGATATAGCGAGTATCATAACAACTCATCATTTGTCCGGTATGGTCATCTGTCATAATATAAACAATATTATAACGAGGAGGAACTTTATTTTCTTTCTTACATGACGAAAAAGAAAAAACAACAGTAGTCGCTGCTACTCCCGTTAAATAGGGAGAAAAAGATTGGAATAATGTTTTCATAGAATCATTTAAATATTAAAAGGTCCTGTATTTATTATATTAAACAACTATTTCTTATTTCCGTGAAAATACCGAAACAACTCTCCATAATCCAACATTTTGTTTCTGCTTTCATTGGTACTTTCTTTGCGACAAATACAAAACGAACTTTATATAGAGTTTACTGCCATATTTGACTTATATATAATTTTGTCAAAGATAATATTTTTTCTCAAAAAGATATAAATCGAAAGTAAACGAAAGTTTTTTAATCATTTCGATTTATTTATGACCTTGATTTCTACACTAATCACAAAGAACAACACCCTAAAAGTTCGAACTTTTAGGGTGAGTCATTTATTATAATAAAATTATTTCTTACCTAATATCCTCCGCCTAACGCATGATAAAGATTAATAACTCCCTGTATCTCTTCAAAACGATCGGATACGGCCGATAACTCGGCATCCAAAAGAGTCTGGCGTGCGGTAAGTACTTCTAAATAGTTCTGTGAACTATGACGCATCAGTAGTTCGGAACTCCTGACTGCCGATTGAAGCGAGATAATTTGCTGTCGATCCAAATCCAATCGTCGGCGTGCAACTTGCCATTGTAACAAAGCATCATTTACTTCTGTTCCAGCATTAAGGAGTGTCTGGCGGAAAGTGAGTAAAGCCTCCTCTTGTCGAGCTTTTGCAACTTTCAAATTAGCTATATTCTGTCCTCTGTTGAAAAGCGGTTGTACCAATGCCCCCACCGCAGAAAACAACCATTCCCCCGGATTAGAAATAATAGCTCCGGCTGCATTCGTCCACCCCGCCGAACCACTTAGCGTAATGGCAGGATAAAAAGCCGAATAAGCCCGATTTGTCGTATAAAAAGCTTCGGCTAATGCAGCTTCGCTTTGGCGTACGTCTGGACGCCTCTGCAACAACTGCAAAGGTACTCCTACCGATAAAGTATCGGGAAAAGACTGCATATCCAATGTCGAACGATCTATCCTCTGAGGAACTACTCCCAATAAAGACGATAAAGAATTTTCCACCTCGGTAATTTGCTGTTCTAATGATAATAAAGAAGCATCGACCGACAATTTACTTGCTTCGATTTGAGCAACAGCCATTTCAGTAGTTTGCCCCGCTTTCTTTAAAGCCTTCATAACGCGTAAATTCTCTGCCCATATCTCGGCCGTTCGTCTACTAATATCGAGTTGCTTATCCAACATCAACAGTGTATAATAACTATTTGCGATCGTAGCGATCAACTGAGTCTGGACGGCTTGCTTATATGCTTGACTTTGCTCTAACACAGCCTTTGCCTCTCGTTTGGCATTAGTGAGACGTCCGAATATATCTAATTCCCAATCGGCCGATGCAGCCAAATTATACGTCTTAGTCGGACTATTTCCTTCTATACTCTTGATTGTTCCCTGCGGAGTAAGAGAAACGGAAGGCAAATACGCCAACTTAGAAGAGGTCAACAAAGCTTCTGCTTCACGCACTTTCAATCGAGCTATATTCAAATCGGTATTATTTGCTATTCCTTTTTCGATAAGCTGCTGTAAAACCGTATCGGTAAAAAGTTCTTTCCACGAAAAATCAGCAAGCGACATCGTATCTTCTGTCATTGCCGGAACTCGATACAGACTATCGACTCCCGATAATTCAGGACGTTCATACGTCCTATATATGTGGCAACCGCTCAATCCGGTCAATAATAACAAACCTATAATTATCCTTTTCATATCAATGATTCACAAGTTTATTTATTTTCTTCAATTTTGGGTAACTTACGTTCCGGCATTAATCTTTCTTGTAAAGTCTGGAATACGATAAACAACACAGGAACAATAAACAATAAAGCTATCGTACCGATTAACATACCACCGACAGTTCCTACACCGATAGAAATATTCCCGTTAGCTCCTACACCCGACGAAAACATCATAGGTAACATACCGAATATCATGGTAAGCGAAGTCATAAGGATCGGACGTAACCGAACCTGAGCTGCCGAGATTGCCGCTTGGGTAATTGTCATACCATGCCGACGACGTTCCGAAGCATATTCTGTCAACAAAATCGCCGTTTTCGCCAACAATCCTATCAACATGATTAGTCCGGTTTGCAAGTAGATGTTATTTTCCAAGCCAAACATTTTAGCAAACAAGAAACTTCCGGCCAAACCAAAAGGAACGGAAAGAATTACCGCGATGGGAATGAAAAGACTTTCATATAAAGCACACAAAATCAAATAGATAAACACAACACATATCACAAATACCAACGTAGTGGTACTACCCGACGATGCCTCTTCCCTAGACATTCCTCCGAACTCGAATCCGTATCCTTCGGGAAGTGTCTCTTCCGCGACCTCTCGAACTGCCTGAATAGCTTGTCCCGAGCTGTACCCTGCCGCAGGTGTGCCGTTAACACTAATAGCCGAAAAAAGATTAAAACGAGACAGCGTTTCAGCCCCATACACACGAGTCAGTGTCAAATATTGACTAACCGGGGACATTTCACCATCTGAATTACGGACAAACATATTATTTAATGCTTCCGTATCTAACCGAAATTCCGGTGAAGCCTGCACCATCACTCGATATAATTTCGAGAAACGGTTCATATTCGATGCATAGTTTCCTCCTATATATCCCGACAATACATTCAGCACTTCCGACGGCGATACTCCGTTACGTTTACAGCGGGCAGCATCTACCTCGACCAAATATTGAGGGAACTTAGTATCGAACGAAGTCGTGGCACGTGCGATTTCGGGTCTGGCATTCAAAGCGTCGATCATCTGACGCGTATATTTCAACAAATCCTCAATCGTATGTCGCACGTCCGGAGAGAGCAGGGCGGGAAAGCATCAGTACTAAATCAGCATCT
>OGXJ01001832.1_pt1 | contig 15189 bp, 13 predicted proteins | sample 1576231 | NCBI WGS metagenome assembly OGXJ01 (sample SAMEA3541539, study PRJEB24748) | human gut metagenome | biome: human gut; feature: human-associated habitat; material: faeces | place: China | collected 2012
GTCATGAACGGCCTGGCCATTATCCTGACGGTCTTCATCATGGCGCCGGTGGCCATGGATACCAAGGCCCTGCTGGAGGAACAGCGGTTCAGCGCGAACCCGAAGCCTTCGGAGATGCTGGAGACCCTGCAGGCCGTCTCGCCGCCGTTGCGGCAATTCCTGGAAAAGAACACCAGCCCCGCCATCCTGCAGGAATTCATGGGTACGGCCCAGCGCATATGGCCGGAGCATCAGCGGCAGAGCATCACGCGTGACAACATGTTCATCCTGGTGCCGGCCTTTACCATCACGGAACTGACCAAGGCGTTCCAGATCGGCTTTTTGCTCTATTTGCCTTTCGTTGCCATAGACCTTATCATTTCCAATGTCCTGCTGGCCATGGGCATGATGATGGTTTCGCCCATGACCATTTCCCTGCCGTTCAAGCTGCTGCTGTTCGTGACGCTGGACGGCTGGCTGAAGATCAGTCAGGGCCTGCTGCTCAGCTATCAGTAGCCAGATTCGGAGGTTCTATGGAAGTCATCGTAACGGAACAGGACGGTATCGCCATCGTGGAGCTTGCAGGCCGCATGGACGCCACGACGACACCGGAATTCGAAAACGCGACCCGCGCCCTGCTGGAAGCGGGCAAGCAGCGTTTGCTCATCGACATGTCCCGGCTGGAATACATCAGCTCCGCCGGACTGCGGGGCATCCTGGGGCTCGTCAAGGCGCTCAAGGCCTGTGCCGGCAAGCTGGCCTTCTGTTCCCTGCAGCCCATGACGGCGGAAGTGTTCCGCATCTCCGGGTTCAACGCCATGCTGACTGTCCGGGACAGTCGGCAGGAAGCCCTTGCGGCTCTGGCCGGCTGAGAGGGCAAGGAGGTAGGCTGTGGCCAGAATCATGCTTCCCGCCCGTGTTGACAGCTGCGCGCCGGCCATGGAATTCCTGCGTGAACACCTGGCCGCCGACTACGCCGACATCCTTGGTTTCGTGGAACTGGCAGTAGAAGAACTGCTGGTCAATGTGGCCACCTATGCCTATGCCGGCACCTGCCCGCAGGAAGGCGACAGGAGCGCCCACTGGGGGCAGATGGAACTGGGCTTCAAGCGGGTGAGCATGATAAGCTGCTTTATTCGGCAAGTATCGGATACTATGGACAGGACTCGCAATATAATATTGGTAATTGGCAGAAGTTAACGGCGCGTTTCAGTATGGAGTACAATTTTAATAAAGTGGTGAAAGCCGGAATTGATATTTCTCCTAAATATGAGAACTGGACAGATACTCCCAATTTACTTGGTAACATCATGAATATGGACCCTACAACTTCTGTGATGCGTCCTAAAGAGGAGTGGACTGATAATGAATTTAACAACTATGCCCGTTCCAATAATAGCGAGGTATGGAATCCGGTGGCAGAAATGGCACGTATGTCAAAGCATAGTGACGAATATGGTTTATTGGCTAATCCGTTTGTCAGTATTGAACCTATCAAAGGACTGGTATTCCGTAGCCAGTTTGGTGTGAATGCCCGCTTCCGCCTTTCTGATGAATTTATTCCGACATTCTCCATTGATAACCTAGAACGTTCCGAAGTCAGTACTGCTAAGCGTGAAATGAAGAATTGGGTAGACTGGAACTGGACGAACACCTTGACTTGGATGGCTACTTTCAAAGAGAAGCATAATTTGAACTTGATGGGTGGTTATACAATGGAACGTTTTCAAACATATTGGTTGAATGGGTCAAGAGACGGAATTCCGACTAACGACGAACTATTGCACTATGTGAAAGCCGGTACTGAGAACCCGCAGGCAGACGGTGTCAATGAGTATTATTCATTGATTTCCTATTTAGGACGTGTAATGTATAACTATGATGACCGCTATTATCTGACTGCTTCGGTTCGTGTGGACGGTTCTTCCAAATTTATGAAAGGTAATAAGTACGCTACTTTCCCTGCTGTATCTGCTGCTTGGCGGGTGTCGGGTGAAGAATTCATGAAGAACCAGTCTGTCATAAATAATCTGAAGTTCCGTGCAGGTTGGGGGCGTGTTGGTAATCAAAATATTGACAACTCTGCTTATCAGTCTACCATCGGAGCGGCTGACTATGTATTTGGTCCGAACGCAGATCGTATCGTAGGTACTAGTGTCGGCTCTATCGGAAATACATCTCTTCGTTGGGAAACAGTGGAAGACTTCAACGTGGGGGTTGATATGGCTTTCTTGAATAATCGCTTGACAGTGACTGCCGACTGGTTCCAGAAGAAATCTCATGATATGTTGCTGAAGAAGGACAATATGCTGATTTTAGGTTATCCGATGTGGAATGGACAAATGTGGGAGAACGTTGGTAAGATGAAAGCTACCGGATGGGAACTCTCGATTAACTGGGCTGACCATAAAGGTGACTGGGATTATGCAGTGGGAGTTAATTTATCTTCTGTGAGGAATAAAGCAGTGACATTGTTAGGTGGAGATTCTCCGATCTACGCAGGTTCTTTCAACGGTGACTATATCATCCGTAATGAAGAAGGTGGTGAAATCAGTCGCTTCTATGGTTATATTGCGGACGGGATTTTCCAGAATCAAACCGAGATTAATGCCCATACCAATGAATATGGAAAGATAATACAGCCTAATGCCGTACCGGGCGATATTCGTTTTAGAGACTTGAATCATGATGGTGAATTGAATGACAAGGACAAGGCATATATTGGTTCTGCTTTTCCGGATTTGATGGTGGGAATCAACGCCCGTGTTGCATGGAAAAACATTGATTTCGTAATTAATTTCTATGGCACTATTGGCAATGATGTTTTCAATACGACGAAAGGACGGTATTCCGGAGCCGGTGGTGAAAATGTATATGCCGGAGCTTACAACAGTGCATGGCACGGAGAAGGAACCAGCTATTCTTTACCCCGTTTGTCTGCCAATGACTCTAATATGAACTATAAACGTCCGTCTACATTCTTCGTAGAAGATGGCTCTTATTTACGTTGCAAGTTGCTTCAGATCGGATATACTTTGCCCAAACGTTGGACCAAGAATATTGGCTTGAGATTGTCGTTCTCCGCGCAGAATCCGTTCACGATTACCAAATATTCAGGCATGGATCCGGAAGCCGCTTCTTTAGGTAGCGAAGGAAAAGTGATGGAATCCGGTATTGACTGGGCAGGATATCCTAATCCGCGCACTTATCTTTTTGGATTGAACATGAATTTCTAATGACATTTTTAAGTAAAAAAGACCATGAAAAAATATATGATAGGGCTTTCAATAGCCGCTTTCTCTTTAGCGTTTACCGGATGTTCCGATTTTCTGGAGGAACCTATTAGAGGACAACAGGATTTGAGTGAATACTTCAAGACAGAGGGTGAATGTAAACAACAGGTTACAGGCTGTTATCAATCTCTTTTTTATGACGACTGGTGGCAGATACAAAAGTTTTATTTAGCCGGAGATATGTGTACGGATGATATGTGGATGGGAAATACGACACAAGATCCGGGTGAATATCGTGACTTGGCACATTATACGGGTAATACGTACTCGGCAGGAAACTGCTGCCAAAACTTCTGGCAATACAGATATAAAGGCATCTTGAGATGTAATGTTGCAATCGATCGTATTCCGGCTGTGGAGTTTACCGATGAATCATTGCGTGACCGTTATGTGGCAGAAGCAAAATTCTTGCGTGCTTTTCAATATTTTGATCTGGTAAGAAACTTTGGTGGTGTTCCCTTGGTTATCGGACTAAAATTGCCGAGTGAGGTGGTTGGCATTACCAGAGCCACCATTGAGCAGTCTTATGAACAGATAGAACGTGATTTAAAAGAAGCCATCCCAGCGTTGCCAAAGCGTAGTGAGTATGCAGCCAATGATTTGGGACGGGTTACCGAGGGTGCTGCACAAGGATTGCTGGCAAAGGTTTATTTGTATCAGGAAAAATACACAGAGGCTGAAAAGTTGTTGCAGGAGCTTACTTGTAGAGGTGAATTCTCCGGTAATACTCCGGAATACAAATTGTTGAAGAATTTTGGAGATGTTTGGAGTATGGATCACAATAACAGTGAAGAATCTTTGTTTGAAGTACAAACGAACAGTGATATTTCCTATAATCTGGGAGAACGTATTTCTGTTGTCTGCGGTTCACGTAATGATGGCGGATGGGCTTGGGGGCTTCCGACCAGCCATTTGGAGAAAGCTTTCAAAGATGCAGGCGACGATGAACGTCGGAAGTGGACTATTATCAAGCATGGAGAGGCTGTTCAAGGCGATCCCGATGTCACTTCGTATACGGTGAAACCGGAAGAGCACAAGTCACCCCGCGTTACCCGTAAATTGTATATTCCTGTAAGTAAACGTCCGAAACCGTATGATGCGCCTCATATCCCGTTGAACTACCGTTTATTGCGTTATGCAGATGTATTATTAATGTATGCGGAAGTAGAGAATGCGTTGGGGAACGATGGGGAAGCCAGATGGGCATTGAATGAAGTACGTGGGCGTGTTGACTTGTCCGAAGTAACAGCTTCGGGGACAGCTTTGCGTGATGCCATTCGTTTGGAACGCCGTTTGGAGTTGGCTTTGGAAAACAACCGTTTGTTTGATCTTCGCCGTTGGAAAGACGACAATGGAAAAGCGGCTATTTGCAACGTTATGGGAACAAATGGAACATTCGTGAAATATAATCTGGAACAGTCTACTGATAATGATGAAAAGAATAACCAGATAGAGAACAGTAACAAAGGCATCACTTTCAAAGAAGGACGTGACGAATTATTCCCGATACCGACTTCCGAGGTTACAATGTCCAATGGAAGTATCGTACAGAATCCGGGTTATTAATATAGTTTTCAAAAATAAAAAGATATAAGTTTATGAAAAGTAAATATATACTTGCAAGTTTATTTTGCTTGGCAGCCTTTTCTTGTAGTGATGATAAGTCTTTCGAGCCTGCCTATACGGTAAGTTTGGAAGCTGACGAGAATATGACTACTAATGTGGATGCGAGCCAGGTCTTCCAGACAATTGACGGCTTTGCCTCTTCAGACGCCTGGGATATGGATTTTATAGGAAAGTATTGGAGTAATTCTAATAAGGAAGGAATCGCCAAACTGCTTTTTTCGCGTAATATTGATAGTAAAGGGCGTCCGGAAGGAATCGGTCTTTCCATGTGGCGTGTCAATGTGGGAGGAGGTTCGTCAGAACAGGGAGATGCCAGTGGCATACCCGATAAGTATGAACGCCGTGTAGAATGTTTTTTGAATCAGGATGGAAGTTATAATTGGTCAAAACAGGCCGGACAGCAGTATTTTATGCAGAAAGCAAAAGAGTATGGTTGCGAATCGTTTGTACTGTTTACTAACACTCCTCCGGTGTGGTATACAAAAAATGGATTGGCTTTCCCGACTAAAGGTGCATCCAGCAATCGAGATGAAGAAAAGAATAATTTGAAAGATGAACACTATGAAGATTTTGCAGAGTTCCTGGCTACTGTAACCAAACATTTTGTAGATCAGGGATATAACATTCCGTTGATCAGCCCGATTAATGAGCCGCAAGTGGACTGGAGTAAAACTCCCGGAGCAGACGCTGAACAAGAGGGATGTTCCTATACACATGAAAAAACAAAGATTCTGGTTACGGCCTTGAATGATAAACTGGAAGAGAAGGGATTGGCTACGAATATTTTGCTAGGTGAAGCGTCACAATGGGAGCCGATATATACGACTAATTCCGGCGGATATTATTCTAATTTGGTTGATCATTACTTTAATCCTGATTATAAAAACTATTATAATGGTAATGAAGAAGGTAAATATTATTTAGGCAACCTGAAACATGTTCCTAATATTCTTTGTGCCCATAGTTACCATACAGATAAGACATGGAGCTCTTTGAAAACCGCTCGTGAGAAGGCTTATGAGAAAGCACAGCAGTTTGGTGTGGAATTATATCAGACAGAGTGGAGTATGCTTTCTACTGATTATGATAACTATGAAAATTATGATGACGCTTCCTATATGGATTTGGCACTCTCTATGGCTAGAGTTTTGCATCATGATTTGGCTACTGCCAATGTCCGTTCCTGGTCATATTGGACAAGTGTCAGTCAGGAACGTTGGAGCCAAAAAAGCCGCTTTTATCTAATTCGTGTTTCTGCAGACGGAAAAGATGGTGAGGATTATGGTGATTTACATAATAATGGTGTTTATGCCACATGTAAGAATTTATGGGTACTAGGGAATTATAGTTTATTTATCCGTCCTAATTTCCAACGTGTCGCTCTCAGCTTACCGGAAGAATCTGAGGAATTCTTTGGTTCTGCCTATATTTCACCTGAGAAGAATAGAGTAGTTGTAGTATACACTAACTTAAAATCAGAATCTATACACATAGAATGTGGAATTCAAGGACTTGACGGTAAAGAAGTAGTTGCTGTAAACCAATACACAACATCGAATGCTAAAGATTTGAAGCAGGAACCGGATTATTTGGTAGGGCACATTCCAGCCAAATCTGTAGTAACTGTTGTTTATGATTTGAAATAGTGAAACTGTTCTTTTAGGTATTTATGAGAGGTAAAAAGATCATAGCTCTTTGTGGCTTCTTTAGTATGGTTATAGCAGGTTGTAAACAACCTGCTATACATTTTCGGCTAGAAACAGATCGTCCCTGCCAGACAATGACTTATTTCGGTGCTTCCGACGCTTGGAGTATGCAGTTCATCGGACTTTGGCCGGAGGAAAAGCAGAATCAGATAGCCGATTGGCTGTTCAGTACGGAGAATGATGTGAATGGACAGCCCAAAGGTATCGGTTTGTCTCTTTGGCGTTTCAATGTCGGTGCAGGCAGTGCGGAACAAGGTGACGACAGTCAGATTGCTTCTCCTTGGATGCGTGCCGAATGTTTCTTGCAACCGGATAGGACCTACAATTGGAGCAAGCAACAAGGGCAGCGTAACTTCCTGAAGTTGGCGAAGGAGCGTGGAGTCGATAAATTTCTGGCTTTCCTCAATTCTCCTCCCGTCTATTATACGCAGAACGGCTTGGCTACAAACACGGGGCGCGGTGGTACGGCAAATCTGAAACCGGACTGTTATGAAAAGTACGTCCGTTTTCTGGCCGATGTAGTGCAGGGGGTAGAGCAACACGATGGTATCAAGTTCAACTACATCTGTCCTTTCAACGAACCGGACGGACACTGGAACTGGGTAGGACCGAAACAGGAAGGTTGTCCGGCAACGAACAGGGAAATAGCCCGTACTGTCCGTCTGTTGAGCCGGGAATTTGTGAACCGGAATATGGATACGCAGATTTTGGTAAGTGAATCTTCCGATTACCGTTGTATGTTCCGTACGCACGAGACAGATTGGCAACGTGGTTATCAGATTCAGGCTTTCTTCTGTCCGGACAGTGTGGATACATATTTGGGTGATACTCCGAACGTTCCCCGACTAATGCTGGGACATAGCTATTGGACGACGACTCCTTTGAGTGAGTTACGCAATATCCGCAGTCAGTTGCGGGATACATTAGACAAACACGATGTTGACTTTTGGCAGACGGAGACTTGCATCATGGGCAATGATGAAGAAATCGGAGGAGGAAATGGATTCGACCATACGATGAAGACAGCTCTTTATGTCGCCCGTATCATTCACCATGATATTGTATATGCCGGTGCAAAGAGCTGGCAATGGTGGCGTGCCATTGGCGGTGATTATAAAGACGGACTGATTCGTGAATATACTACGGACGATAATTTCTTGGATGGCAGAGTGGAAGATTCCAAACTGATGTGGGCTTTAGGCAATTACAGCCGTTTTATCCGTCCGGGAGCAGTCCGGTTATCCGTTTCAGCTTTCGATCAAACAAACGTTTTCATTCCCGATGGCGACACTGACCAGCAAGGATTGATGTGTTCTGCTTACAAAAACGTGGATGGAACGTATGTGATAGTCGTTATAAACTATGCCAATGAAGAGAAAGAGTTTTCTATTCATAAAGAAAAAGTCGGGAATGCACAATGGCAGGTTTATCGTACTTCGGATAAAGAAGGGGAGAATTTGCTACCGGTAGGAAAAGTGAAGAGTGGAAAGATCGTTCATATTCCGGCACGTTCTATAATAACACTTCAGAGCAACTAATAAAAGCAGCTTTATATTCTTTATTTCTTTTTGAAAGCTGTACATTTGTGTGTCCGTCCATTGCTACGAAGGTAATGGACGGACACAATGCGTAAATAAGGAGGCATTTTATGGACAATAGAGGAAAAATTGTCATTTATCAGACAAAGGATGGGAAAACTTCCATTGATGTGAAGTTGGAGAATGAGACGGTGTGGCTGACACAGGCGCAAATGGCAGACTTATTCCAGAAGGATAGGACTGTCATCGGTAGACATATAAATAATGTATATCGGGAAGGAGAGTTGGAGCGTGATATCACGTGTGCAAAATTTGCACATATGGGTAGCGATAATGACCAGCAATATGAGACAGCCGTTTATAATTTGGATGTAATCATCTCTGTCGGCTACCGTGTAAAGTCGCAACGCGGCACCCAATTCCGTATCTGGGCGAACAAAATCTTGAAAGACTACCTGATTAAGGGGTACGCCATTAATCAGCAGGTCAAAGCTGCCCAACTGGAAGACTTGAAGAGCACCGTACGTCTTCTTTCTAACGTCATCGAACACAAACAATTGACGCTGGATGAGGCCAATGGACTCTTGCGTGTGATTACCGATTACACTTACGGTCTGGACACGCTTGATAAATACGATTACCAGCAATTGGAAGTAGATTCCACCACTCCTGCCCGGGAATTTCGTGCCACCTATGAAGAAGCAATGGAAGCCATTCACCTTTTGCAGGAAAAGTTCGGAAGTAGTGACTTATTTGGAAATGAAAAGGATCAGTCGTTCAAAAGCTCTATCAATACCATTTATCAGACATTCGGTGGAGAGGAACTTTATCCAAGCATTGAAGAAAAAGCCGCAATGCTTTTCTATCTTGTCGTGAAGAATCATTCGTTCAGTGACGGTAACAAGCGTATTGCCGCTTTTCTGTTCCTTTGGTTTCTGGAGAAGAACGGTATACTGTATAAATCTGACGGTTCGAAGTTAATCGGTAACAATACGCTTGTAGCACTTACGTTAATGATTGCTGAAAGCCGGACGGAAGAAAAGGACGTGATGGTGAAGGTAGTAATCAATTTGATTAATAAGAATAATTGAATGTAGGTCTTATGAATGGGTGATGTGTGTCCGTCCATTGCTACGAAGGTTATGGACGGACAGAATCGTCAGCATAAGACGAAAGTCTGCTAAGCCGCTCTCTCAACAATTCGCCATACTTTCCTTTTAATTCGGTGCTTAGGAAAGAGTTTTGAATGACTGCTTCAAACTTAGGCAATAGCTTGATATACTTATTTATCAGTCGTTCTACAATCATATTCTCTATACCCATAGTAGCTGCAGATTTGATAAAATCCTCCCTTTTAAGCTTTTTCTTCCTACCATTCAAGGTCAACGCCAGTTCTTCATCATCATTGGGATTAATAATAGTCGTATTCAGCAAGTCGTAAGCCGGGGTTAAACGTATTTTATCCGCTGCTTCATACAAGGAGAAGTTTTTCAAATGCATATCGTTGTTCCCTGTCAACCAAGAGAAAAGCACTAACTCGAAGAAATTGGTAACATCCATTTTTGGTAAAGAAGAGTATTCCAAAACAGCTTTACCGATACGCTCATAACTACTCTTGTATTTATGCTCCGTTTGCCTTTCTGTCAGTTGGCACATATCTTCCATCGCAATCTTCTCTCCGGTCTGAGTCCTGTCTATTCGACGAGTAAGATAGCATAGCGTATCATCTGCCATCCGCATCAATGTATGAGGAACCACATCAATACGTGCCACTTCTGCAAGGTGCATCGTCAAATCCTCTACCTCTGGCATCATTTCGTATTGTGAGGTCTGCGGCTTACAGATATAGCCGCCCCAAAGCCCGACAATAGTCAGTCGCTTATTACCCTCATGCTCATTCAGATGCAAAGACAATTTCGGCTGAACACCAGTCAAAGAGGTTTGGTCTTGAATGATTTGTAGAGCAAGCTGGTCGAGCTGTTCCGTCGTATAATCAAAAGCAGGCAACGTTGTTGTTCCGAAGAACTTCTTTATACAAGCCGGGTGCATATCCTTTTCTCCCTTTAGGAGCGGACGATAACAATATAAACAGTTACACATGGCTTACCTCCTTTTCTTCCATAGGAATAACACTTACCGCTCCGATACAATCTTTGCAACATGTCAGCAACAACGACATCCGATCGAGAATACTAATGTCTGTGTTCCGCAATGCAACATCCAACAACCACCCTTCAGGAATCAAACCATCGAAAAAAGGAAATAGCACAGGACTTGTATATGCTTCATCTTGCAAAGGCAATGTCAGGCTAACAGCTTTTGCCGTGTCCAAAGAAAGATACTCCGGCAAATAGCAGAACTCATATCCTGCATCGTTTTCTGCTAGGATCCCTGCTAATTGGTCTTTATAATATATATAGGCTTGCCTCATTGATTATCAGTTTTTGGAGTGGCAACCATTTCATAATTGAAGAAGTCAAGAAGCTGATTCACCTTATCGAGGCGTAGCGTTTCCTTTCCTTGTTCAAGGTCACGAACAAAACGCAATCCTACCCCTGACTTCAACGAAAGTTCTTCTTGCGTCAGGTTATACTGCTTTCTCAATATCTTAACTGTAGTAGAGAGATTATTCATAGGCATCCACATTTAAACTCCAAGATTTTACAATAAAGACCTGCACCTCGGAATAAATCAAACAAGTTTGATTCTTTACTTGGTTTGCACTTCATTTATACCTTTTCGGGTACAAAGTTAATATAAATATTTGATATTATACCATAAAGGGTATAATTCATTGTTTTATCAGTATCATTATATCAGATGAGGTATAATATAATAAGATTCGGAACCACAAATATTAAGGTATACAATGCAGTTCTACATTTTTTCAAGCGAATCATCCTCTTTTATTATTTCCCCCTTGCCGTAATATCCCGGCATTGGTACATAAATCGGATTATAATATGTATGGATATTATTCAATTTCTTTTCTTCTTTCAGTCGTTTGATATGGCGGGCGGCTGTGGTGGAGGTAAATCCGCATAACCTTTGAAAATCGATGCGGGTTAACATAGGTTTATCGTTGAAGTAATTCGTCAGCAACTTGTCTATCTTTTCATTCGAAAGGGAAGCGGAATGGTTTCTTAGTTTGCTACGCTCCACATGGACGACACTGACAGACCTTTTCAACTTGGCGTCTGCCTTGAAACAGATGTTGGCCTTTAGCTTTATCTGATTCGCTTTCAGCTTGGGCGAAGTGATCGGCTCCTGGCTGTTCAGCTTAACCTGGAAATAACCGATACCATCCAGATGAACGCTTTCTCCTTCGCGGAGACGATAGCCCATGAAGTGGCTCAGTGATTCGAGTACCGACTTTACATCCCCTTCGGTCAGAGAAGTGGCCATTTGGATTTCCTTTGCCAGATAATCCGTGTCGATGTGTTGGAAGTTGACCACACGTGCGTGGTATGTTTCCTTGTTTTCCTCATCCTTCGGGTGGGGCGTTTTGTACAATTCAAATTGTATTGCCATTGTATCTTTGTTTTTATTGTTATATAGCTGTCGCTTGCTTGGTGTAGAGCTACTGCTTACTTCCTGTCAAGCTACTGCCTGTTTGCCGCCAAGTGGCTTTATATATACATTGTCCTGCCTTTGTTGTTGGATTAAGGTATAAGGATAGTTGTCTTCCGGAGCCTTTATCATTAGTTTGTCACGGCCGTGACGAGATCTCTTCATGGGCGTGGTAGGATCTTCTCACGGCTGTGGTAGGAATTTGTCATGGCCGTGAAGAATAGACTATATCGACCTTAAAGGTAAACTATATAAGGGAGAAAAGCAAATGATTTCCGCTTGTTTGAGTAATTCGTCCCGTATGTTTCTTGTGATATACCGGTGATTTCATAGTCGGATGGGCTTTTCTTAGAAAAAAAGTCCTATCTTTGTACAAGTGTCATACGCTAATGAATGGAAAGGAGAAACAGATAATGAAGCAGAGGATTTACCCTATCGGCATACAGAGCTTTGAGAAGTTGCGTCGGGATGGCTATATTTACGTAGATAAGACAGCGTTGATTTATAAATTGGTGACTACCGGAAGTTATTATTTTCTCAGTCGTCCGCGTCGTTTCGGCAAAAGCCTGCTGCTTTCTACATTGGAAGCTTACTTTCGTGGAAAGCGGGAATTGTTTGAAGGGCTGGCGATAGAACAACTGGAACAGAATTGGACGGTACGTCCCGTATTGCATCTGGACTTGAATATCGGGAAGTATGATGCGCCGGACAGTCTGGACAAAATATTGGATAATGCTTTGAGTGCTTGGGAGGAACAGTATGGTACGGGACCTAGTGAAACGACTCTTGCCCTCCGCTTTAAAGGAATCGTACAGCGTGCGGTGGAGCAGACCGGTCACCGTGTCGCCATCCTTGTGGATGAATACGACAAACCTATGTTACAGGCTATCGGCAACGAAGAGTTGCAGAAGGAGTACCGTAATACGCTGAAACCTTTCTATGGCGTACTGAAAACGATGGACGGATACATCAAACTTGGTTTCCTGACAGGCGTGACCAAGTTTGGAAAGGTGAGTGCGCAAGTGGTCTATGGGGATCTCGTAGAGTTCGAGACTTTCCTTGAGGAAGTGGCAGATGGAAGTGGAGTAGGCTCCGCCCAAGTCAAGGCGGTACTCGACCGTATCAATATCGTGTTGAAACGAAATCTCTCGCAAGGGCGCAGGGTGAATGTAGGCGAATTGGGTAATTTCCGTTTTGGGGTAGGCTCTACGGGAGCCCCTACCACCGAGGAATTTACCACCAGTTTGATCAAAGAACCTAAAGTTGTCTTTAGCCCCGGAAAGGCCTTGAGAATAGCTAAGAAACTCACTAATTTCGAGAAAAAGGAACTCTCCGAACCGCAAAGCGGGGGTAGCCAAGACAGCGAAAGCCCTGACGAGATCTAAAATCTCAATCTCTATTCGCGGTGGATTTATGCTTTCAATACGTAAATCCACCGTATTGTTTCCAATATAAAACAAAAAGCAAGCGGATGCGTTCCTACATCTTAAACGTATGATGATTATCACCCGAGACGAGAAACGAACCATCCAAGTCCAAGAGAGAACGATCGAGGTAGTCCCTATCTGGGAATGGATTCTCAAGCCTTCCCCGCATAAATCCTCCGTATAATATCCACCACCTTCATACCTTCCAAGACGTTGGTCGTTATGATCTCGCCGGGGGCGCCGGAAAGGACATTGACCACGTTACGGATCACGAAGTTGTGGTTTTGGGCGGAGCCTTTGTAAGGGCCATAATCATTGCCGGGGTTGGTAGGGGCCAATTCCGGCATTTCATACCCCTTGATATGGCAATATTCTACCTCATTCATATATTGACCGCCGATTTTCACGCTGCCATTCTCAGCCACGATCAGCATGCTGCTTTCCAGATTCTTGTCCCATACCGCCGTAGAGTAGCTCAAACTACCCATTCCACCGTTCACGAAATTAAAATTCACGAAACCGGAATCCTCAAAGGCGGTCAGTTTCTCGTGGTTGAAGTCGGCGAAACGGGTCTGGATATTACAGATATCCCCGAATAACCAGTACATAATGTCGATGAAATGGGAGAATTGGGTGAATAAGGTACCACCATCCAAGGCAGCGTCGCCATGCCATCCTCCGGGTTTATAGTAGCGTTCGTCACGGTTCCAGTAGCAATTCAGCTGCACCATATAAATCTGGCCTAATTTTCCGGACTCAACCATCTCCTTGATCCAGACCGAAGGCGGGGAATATCGGTTTTGCATCACGCAAAATACCTGCTTACGGAATCTCAGCGAGGTATAAACCACTTTCTCGGCATCCGCCAAGGTCAAGGCCATAGGCTTTTCTATGACCACATGATGTCCGCTTTCTATCGCTTGGATCGCCATCTCGGCATGTAAACCGTTGGGTGTACAAATATTCACCACATCTATATCCAATCCCAAACGGAATAGTTCATCTATATTCCGGGCGAAAGGGACTGCGTAAGCCTCGATCCCCAGCTCCTCTTTCGGACGGATATCACACAAAGCGACCAACTCTGCCCCTTCATCCCGGGTAATCATCTCGGCATGACGCTTACCTATATGACCACAGCCGATCACGGCGAAACGTATCTTCTTATTCATAAAACACTCTTTATAGATTCTATAATATAAGCCTGCTCCTCTTCTGTCATCTCCGTATGAATCGGCAAGGATAATACGGATCGGCTCAAGCGAGAAGCGACATTCAAATCCCCGGAAATCCGGCATCGACCCCTCATCACCTCCTGCTCCTGCAAAGGCAATGGATAATAAATCATAGAAGGAATACCTCGTTCTTTTAACGCTGCTTGTACTTGATCCCTCTTTTCTACAGCTAGCTGTACCGTATATTGATGATAGACATGCGATGAAAAGACTGATTTTAGCGGTTTGCGTACAGTTTTCAATCCGGAAAAGGCAGCATCGTATCTAGCAGCCACTTTACAACGAGCGGCGGCAAATTCATCCAAATACCGAAGCTTAACATCTAAGACAGCGGCCTGCAAGGTATCCAAACGGGAGTTGCAGCCCACCAAAGAATGATGATATTTCATCTTTTGCCCATGATTGGCGATCATTCGCAGGCGTTCGGCCAATCGCACGTCGGAAGTAAACATCGCCCCACCATCTCCATAACAAGCCAACGGTTTCGAGGGGAAGAAAGAGGTCGTACCTATAGAGGCGATCGTACCGGCTTTCTTTACCGTTCCATCCGAGAAGGTATAATTAGCACCGATGGATTGGGCATTATCCTCGATCACATATAAATTATGGCGGCCAGCGATACTCAAGATCGATTCCATATCACAACACTGGCCAAAAAGATGAACCGCGATAATAGCTCTCGTCTTTTCAGACAGGGCATCTTCTATCTTTTCCGGGTCTATATTGAATGTACCGGGATCTACATCCACTAATACCGGCACTAGGCCAAGAGCCAAAGCGACCTCAGCCGCAGCGATATACGTAAAAGCAGGAAC
>OGXJ01001833.1_pt1 | contig 15178 bp, 18 predicted proteins | sample 1576231 | NCBI WGS metagenome assembly OGXJ01 (sample SAMEA3541539, study PRJEB24748) | human gut metagenome | biome: human gut; feature: human-associated habitat; material: faeces | place: China | collected 2012
GCCGCGGCCATAGGCCACCAGGGCTTTCATTGTCTTAGGAATCGGAAACGGCATCCTGCCGCTGAAGAAAGGCACAAGACTGCTTGTCACCGGACCAAACGCCAACTCCATGCGATGCCTCAACGGAGGATGGAGCTACTCATGGCAGGGACACATTGCCGACCGCTACGCAGCCGACCACAACACCATCTATGAGGCTCTGCGCGACGAGTTCGGCAAGGACAACGTGACGCTCGAGCAAGGAGTGACCTATGTTCCGGAAGGCAACTACTACGAGGAGAATCCTCCCGAGATAGAGAAAGCCGTGGAGGCGGCTGCCGGAGCCGACGTCATAATAGCGTGCATAGGCGAGAACTCTTATTGCGAGACTCCCGGAAACCTTTCCGACCTCAGACTCTCCGCCAACCAGCGCGACCTCGTGAAGGCTCTCGCCCGGACAGGAAAGCCAGTCGTGCTCATCCTCAACGAGGGGCGGCCGCGCATAATCAGCGACATCGAACCGCTTGCGGAGGCTGTCGTCAACATTCTGCTGCCCGGCAACTACGGTGCGGACGCGCTTGCCGGAATACTCTCGGGGAAAACCAACCCGAGCGCGAAAATGCCCTATACATACCCGAAGGATCCGGCGGCTCTCACCACATACGACTATCGCGTGAGCGAGGAAATGGACAAGATGGACGGTGCCTACGACTACGACGCGGTAATATCAGTGCAGTGGCCCTTCGGTTACGGACTGAGCTACACCACGTTCGGCTACGACAACTTCAGGACTTCAGCCGACACATTCACAGCCGGTGACGACATAACTCTGTCTGTCGACGTGACCAACACCGGAACAATGACAGGCAAGGAGACGGTGATGCTCTTCAGCCGCGACATGGTTGCGTCGCTCACTCCGGAGAACCGGCGTCTCAGAGCGTTCAGAAAGATAGAGCTGAAGCCGGGCGAGAAGCGCACCGTGTCGTTCAACCTGAAAGGCAGCGACCTCGCCTTTGTGGGTGCGGACGGCAAATGGATACTCGAGAAAGGCAAGTTCAGGATGCAGGCTGGAGACAAGATTCTCTATCTGGAATGCACCGAGACCCACAAATGGGACACTCAGAACAAATGATGAAAAACCTGACCGGCATGGAGACAATGGAGTTTTCATGAGTTGAAAGCGTGCGGTATGGCTCCCGTCTTCACCGTATATGCAGCGCAATGCGGTGCGGTGGAACGGGTAGCATACCGGCGGCTTGAACGCGGCAACAGCCCGGGGAGTATGTGAAATAAAGATTTATCCAAATCAATACGTTCTAATGACCGATTCGGATTTAATACAGACCACATTCCATAATGATAGAAATGTTATAGGATACACCTGAAAAAAGCCAGAGAAAGGATTACGGCAGAGGTGCGGAAAAGGTATGTGAGGCAGACTGATATATCTGAATTTATTGTCAGAACACAAACAATCCTTTTGTATTTAAACCCATATGCACATTCCTCCACATAGTGGAGAAACAGCGAATTTCCGTATACCGTTAACCCGCTGAGAACAGCGCAGAGACTAACGGCAGGCAATCTGCCGCCATATACGCAGTTTTCAGCGCATCAGCATAACCTTCAGATTGCCAGCACATTACAAGAATCACACAAAAAGAAACCCTTTTTCACCGCACGGAAAAGGCTTTTCCATAGCACGGAAAAGGCTCTATGGGCACACTGAAAAGCACATTTGGTAAGACAAAACAGGCTTTCCGGTAACATAGAATCGCCTCAGCTGACCTCCGGACAACATGAACATACACCGGAAAAGAACAAAAACAAGGAAATTGGTACAAACATTACGCCACACAATCATGCGCACGGCATGACACAGAAAGGAAAAACACATCCCTGAACACATCCGCGCGCCCGCCGCATTTCTGTTTTGCAGAATAAATATGTCAATATTTTTTACTTCACACTTAGCCTCAACATCCGATGCCGACCGCCCCGGAATGACACCAGAGAGCAGCATCACCGATATTATCAGAATCCCCTTCTCTTCCCCATCACATGCCTTCCTGCCGCCATATTGCATTCAAGTCCTTTCACGACACTGCCCCACACACTGTAATTCCAATATGTCATTAGAATGCCTGCTATACATTTAAGGTTTGTTGTCAGCTCTTCATCTTTCTTCCGCACTGCCGCAGTCATCTTGCCTTCAGCTTTTTCACGGTGTAGCCCGATACATCTTCGATAAAGCTTAAGACAATCCGGCTGACAGCAGTACGAAACAATAACGGAAGTATAATGACCTATTCGGGGTTAAAGAGCGAAGGGAAAGCAGCAGCGGGATGATGGAAATTTGCCATATAAATCATGTATAGGAGAATCATGATTTTTGATTGTCAGACTGTAAGAGAATCGTTGGGAAACGGCATGGATGTATAACCTGAAATATGACGGTAAAAATACATAAATCCGAGGGAATGTTCGCAAAGCATCCAACGGTGCTCCCATACCAAACAACCGAATGTTAATTTATGATTAAATAAATATTAATTTAATTACACATTGAACGTTTTATTATAAATTTATCACACATTTTTCTTTTACAAACCATAAAATTAAGATTTTTTGTATGAAAAGATTGTTACTTATGTTTGGCTTTGCCATCATATCTCTTTGCCTCTCCGCACAAGAGAAGATGGTGAAGATAGGCACGAGCCTTGATTATGGCTCAACGTTCACATTCAGTGTCGAACCGACGGAGGGTGACTCCATTATAGTGGATTTCGGCGACGGCAAAAAGGTAAAGAAAGGCACCAAGACGTGGTGGGGGACAAACTCGGACGTCGAGGGCAAGCTTCTCGGTGACACGGTACGCATATACGGGGCTATAAACACGCTCGACGTGCCTGAGCAGCAGATAACCTCGATAGCGTTCTATGGGGAGCAGACACTGACCAGACTCAATGCCCAGAAGAACCTGCTTACCTATGAGGGCACCGACCTCACAGGTCTTGACAATCTGAAATCGCTTGACCTGAGCGACAACAACATTGTCATGCTCAACCTGATGGCTATGGAAAAACTGGAGAGCTTCACGATAAACCGCAATCCGGAACTGTCTACGGTTGTCTTCGCGGACAACAACTCTCTGGTGTCTGTCAACATGGACGACTGCGACATAGTGCACTTCTACGAAAAGAGCATGCCCGAGCTGAACTATCTGAGCATACAGAACGGTTCGCTGATGGACCTTACCATCGGTGATTTCTATCCAAAACTCAACAGTCTTGAAATCAGCGGCAACATAGAGATATCAGAGATTGACGTAACAGGATGTTCGGAATTGGACGTGCTGAGAATATCGAACACAAAAATATCCGAGCTGAATCTTGTGAACAACAAGAAGCTCCGCTCTCTCAGCGTGGACCATACACCGATGACGAAACTCGCCATAGACAACAACACAAACATACAAGATCTGAATGTAAGCAACACTGCAATAAAGAAACTTGACGTAAGCAAGCTCGGGATGCTGCGCAACATAACCATAGACAGCACGGAGATAGCACGTCTCGACCTCACAGGCAAGTTGTATCTGGCTAACGTCAGCGCGAAAAACACAGCCATCGAGTTTCTTGACATGCACGACCAGATAGGTTACAACGGTCTGAAAAGACTCGACCTGCGCGACAACAAGCGGATGACACCGCAGACCTTGAACTTCACGTTTGCCGCCATGCCTCCGCACATGAGCGAATCGCGCTGGACAAACGTATACATTGACGGCATTCCTGGAGTGGAGACTTCAGACACAGAGCTTATAACAGGCGAGGAATACCAATACAGAACAGACGTACAGGGTGACGGCAGCGCACCGATGGAGCCGGTGGCACTCACCGTGGAACAAGCCGCAGAAGGCTCGGTAGAGCTTACTCAGATGGGCGAGGATCTGAAGACATGGACAGCCGTTGGCGAGAAGGTGAAACCCGGCTACCCCATCTCGGTGAAACAAGTGCCCGCAGAAGGATTCAAACTCGCAGGCATGGAGGTAAACGGACAACTGGTGGAAGACACCATATTCGTAGTGTCAGCCACCGCGACGGTGAGACCTGTATTCGTAAAAGCTACCGAGCCGACCATCACACTGACGGTGCCGAGCGGTGCGGTGCAGCAGTATTTCCTTGCCGCTGACGAGGACGGAACGGAGATAACCGTTGACTGGGGAGACGGAGAACCACAACCTTACGTCATAGGCAAAACTGTAAAAGCCGTGGTAAATGACAACGGCACGACAGGCACAAAGGTCATTGTAAAGGGTGACGTGACCTACGCCGACTTCTCAAGCTATGCGGGATTCGGTGTTGACAACATGATAACAGCCATAGACATCAGCGACAACGGAAAACTGCGCACATTGAAGACATACATGAATGCAATCAGTACTCTTGACGTGAGCAACCAGCCCGACCTTGAGTACCTCGACTGCGCATACTCGGAACTCGAGAGTCTGGACGTGACCAACAATCCGAAGCTGACCGACCTCATAGCATACGGGAACTACATTGAGGACCTCAATCTGTCGAACCAGAAAGATCTGGTGAACATAGACCTGAAGAACAATGCTCTCTCAGAGATGAACCTCGGGGCATGCGACAAGGTGGAGAAGCTCATACTGCAAGGCAACTACTTTAACACAGTGGATGTGACAGGTATGCCAAGACTGAAGACGCTCAACGTGAGCAGCAACAGTCTCACGTCACTTGACCTTAGCAACAACAGCGAGCTGGAAGAGCTGTCTGCCTATGGCAACAAGCTGACAGAGCTGGAACTGAGTAACAACACGAAACTGAGGACACTGCTTGTACAAAGCAACAACCTCACCGGACTTGACCTCAGCAACCAGACGGAGCTCTCACTGATATATGTAGGAAACAACGGTTGGGACGCATGTACGCTGAACGACTTCTATTATTCGCTCAACGAATGGAAAGAGGTGCAAAGCTCTGGATATGGCACAACCAACACACTGTGGGTTAACGAGTCCGGAAGCGCCAACGATAACGACGCATCCCATGCCGAAAGCGACATTGCAAGAGCAAAGGGATGGAAGCTGGACGTTGAAGGCGACGGCACAGGCTGCGACCTTGCCTACGTCACGATAATACCGACAAGCAACGGTGAAGTAAAGCTCTACAATGAGGACAACAGCGAGGTGAAGAGCGGCGACAAGGTGATGAAGAACAGTGTGATAAGGCTGGAGGCAATACCTGCTGAAGGATACAAGGCAGCTGCGGCAAAAGCCAACGGCAAGCTTATCGTAGACAACAAGTTCACTGTCACCAAGGCTACCGACGTACTTGTACAGTTCACCATCTCAACTTCAATAGACGGAGTCACCGACGCTACCGTAACTGTCGAGAGCGGCGACCATGAGCTTGTATTCACTACAGACTCGCCCACAACGGCAGAGATTTACACACCTGGCGGCAAGCAGATATTCAAGGGTGAAGTATCAGGAAGATATGCTGTCAGCGTGCGCGAAGGCGTTTACGTAGTTAAGATAGGCTCTGCCACAAAGAAGATTCTTGTAAGATAAGTTGACAATATCCGTAACATCGGATGTCTGAAAAGGAGTGCGTCCCAAAAGTGAATGGAAAGCTTGGGACGCACTCCATTTTTTATGCATATCTGCCGTCATGATATACATGAATTAAATCTGAAGCATTATGATTAAACCAGAATCTACCGTCAGACAGCCAAAACTTCTTTGTTATCCGGTTATAGGAGCGTTGTCCCTCTACTTCGCTACTGCCGTAAGTCAGCCTGCCGCTTTTCCAGATTATGTGTGTTGGTATTATAAAAAAGATTGCTGACAGCTGCACGAAATAAGAACAGAAGTATGATGACAATTCGGATTAAAACCGTCAGACATCAGCACGTAATACGGATGAAGCATGAGAATCTGCCCATATTAAATAAGGTGTATATTACAGCTTATATTATATCATGCTCCAAACCGGCTTTAATGTTCTTTTCCATTTTAAATTATCGCAGCAACATTTACCTTCGAATGCATAAAGAACAAGACACCTTTATTCCGAACAGTCATGCCTTACCAGTATTGCATAAGGCTTTATGCCATATTGCCCTTAGGTTTTGTACGCCATTCCGTAGGCCATATCGTTAAAAATCCGGAATCATTATGACGGCAATAGTGCGGAAGATGGATGGAGAGCGAACAATCATACGGAAATGAATCATAGGCGGTCTGACGGACCGCCTATGGTGAGACAGACGGACATGAAGACTCAATAAGAATAGTCAACCTGCGTCCATTCATTGTCAACGGTAATGGATATGCACCGTCCCGCACCCGGAGACTCTCCGAAGAATATGCCTGAATAACGTGTAATCTGGTTACGCTCTACTTTCACGTCCTCAAACTTACGCTCATCCACAATACCGCCCGAGGCGTTGAGTGCAGTCACCGTGATATTGAGCGGGCGGTCGTCGCTGTGCGGGAAAGTGTATATGTCGTAATGTGATGAAGCCGTATGGGCTGCGGCGGGCACATCGCGTATTTCCGTCTGGCGGGAGTTCACGCATCCGCAACCGTTCACAGCATCGAAGGTGCTGCTTCCGCCCGTATAATAGAACCTCATACTGCTGACTCCTGCCGGCACCTTGTCCTCCGCAACAAATCTCACCATGGCAACGGCACGCTTGAGAGTAAGGTCGTAGGATGAATCACTGTCAACCGTTATGTCACCGCAATAGTAAAACGTATCAGTGACCTTGTTGTCCTTGAACTTTATCTCATTCGGTGATGTAACCGTTGCGGCTCCCTCACCGTTATGGGCTATCACGACTACCGTATATTCTCCTTCGTCGAGTGACAGGGACACTTGTCCGAAAACTTTATCACCCTTATCCTGCCTCACAATTGCCACACGGCGGTCTCCCTTGAACACTGCAAGCTCAATACGAGTGCAAGCCTTACGGATGTCAGTAACCCTGCGGGCTGCATAAACGGCGTCGTCAAAGGGCATCATCTCCAAGTTGCAAACATTGAATTTCACGTTAATGTCGCCTTCCGACAGCTGTTCTTCACCCTTCGTGTCATCTACATCACCAGTCACTGGCTGCTCGCACGACGCAAGCGCGAACACTATTGCAAGGCATAAAGCCGCAGGGATATGAAATAACATTTTCTTCATAACGATTCAGATTTTCAGTTATCGCAAATATAAGCATTATATGTCTTAACGCAAAACATACGGCATTCAATTTTAGGTTTTACTCCGAATCATCATACTTTATGCGTGATTTGTATGACCGGAGCTTTAATTTACTCATATTATACCACATGTTGGCTATGTCAAGGATTACAACAATGAGACATGTTTTTTTAATCATTGAAGAGCGTTTAAGCACCTGATATAAGGCATCATGACACGCTAAAACCTTCTGATGACTGATTGTGGTTTAAATAAACTGTGAAAACAGTTAATTATTTTATGCGATTTAATTGTATCTTTGCATAAGATAAGATGCGGTTCGGCAGTATCAAGTACGGTAAAACTCCGTTTTCCCGACTTGCTGTTGCACTCACCTTTCATTATCTTTGCATAAGATAAGATGCACTCGGTGGTCTATAGACAGCATTCCGATATTGTCTCCGTACCGCTAAATAGGAGTAAGCTTACACATTTAAACGTAATAACAAAATATATCCGTGCACGTGGTCTGGAATGGTTATGGTTTTCGTGAGATAGTGACGTGGTTGAGCCGCATCACCCATTGTCGTGGCTTTGGAGTACAGTCACCGTCCGCCTATCGTTTCATACGATATGTGGTAAACGAGCACTATCCATATTATGCATATGCAGACCTTAGAGAGAAGTTTCCCTATATCGGTTCGACAGACGAGAAGTTATGCAGACTGTATTTTAGAATAGCCAATTATCAGCAGCCAATGACATTCATCAATATCGGTAAAAGTGACTCTGCACTTGTGGCATACATAAATGCAGGATGCCGCAAGACAAAGGTGATTGACTATCGTGATATTAAGGCGGTTGAAAGAAACAAGCCATATGACGGCATTCCGTCGCCATTGCTTTTCCGCATTAATCTGAAAGACGTGCACGGAGAGTTCTCTCCTTGTTTTATAGATAACATCCCTGATGACTCCATAATGATTCTCGAGGGCATAAAAGGCAGCCATGCCGCGCGGGAGATATGGAAAAGTCTGATGAATGACAGCCGTACAGGGGTCACATTCGATCTGTATTACTGCGGTATATTATTCTTCGACAAAAGGATAAAACAGAATTATATTGTGAACTTTTAATATAAGACAATGAAAATATACACACGTACCGGAGACGACGGCACCACATCACTGCCAGACGGCAGGCGTACAGACAAGACTGACTGGCGTATTGAGTTATATGGCACTATGGATGAGCTCAACTCATATCTCGGTCTGCTTACATCCGTGATGGAGGACGGTCGTGACAAAGACTTCATCTCCGAGATACAATGTCTGCTGTTTCGGATAGGGAACGAGTTTGCCGGTTTCTCACAATCAACTGTTTCCTCCTCTGATGTAGCAGGTCTTGAGAATGAGATAGACCGTCTGCAAAGTTCGCTGCCTCCATTACATTCATTCGTCATTCCAGGGGGAACTCCTGCGGCTGCCACATGCCATGTCTGCCGTGCATTGTGCAGGCGTGCGGAACGCAGGATGCTGTCGATGACGGAGCGAAATACAAATGATTACACATCACTTGCTTTCATGAACAGACTATCAGACTATCTGTTTGTTTTAGCAAGAAATTTAAATTTTATTAGTAATACAGCAGAAAAAACTCTCACTATTTCTTGCATATAGCATAAATTTTATTATTTTTGCGCGTACATAAAAAACCTAATATAAAAAGAAAGATTATGTATTGGACACTTGAATTGGCTTCTAAACTTGAAGATGCACCTTGGCCCGCAACCAAAGATGAACTCATAGACTATGCCATGCGCTCCGGCGCACCGCTCGAAGTGCTTGAAAACTTGCAGGAAATAGAGGATGAAGGTGACGTGTATGAGAGCATTGAGGATATATGGCCTGATTATCCGACAAAAGAAGATTTCCTCTTCAACGAGGATGAGTATTAAGCCGCGAATCAGCGTAATGTATTGAACAACAGATTGAAAATCAACAGAAGTGGGGACAGCAAAAATCCCCACTTTTTCGTTTTATCGCCTTTTGTCGCCTAATAACTGTCCCCAAAATCGTTATCTTTGCATCGCATATTCCTAAAAAGTGGATAGTAAATTATGGGAAGAGTAAAGGCAAGCAAATTGACGGGCAAGTTTTATTTGCGAAAGGACAGAAAACCCGATGTAAATGGAAAGTTACCCATCTATCTTGAGTACGTGATGGGCACAAAACATGCACGGACGGAAACAGGCGTTTGGATTGAGGAGGCTTATTGGGATGAGACTAACAAATCCATAAGCAGGAAACACCCTCAAAGTGCAAGGCTGAATAATCAGTTAGAGCAAAAGCGACGCGCTATAGACGAACAAATCTATGAGTTCATGCAGAAGAACAGCAGACTTACGATAGACAATCTTCGGGCGATTGTACAGGGGCGACCAAACGGCAAATCGGCAAAGACTGACTTTGTAAACTATGCCATTGAAACGATAGAGCAGGAGTATAAGTTGGGTAAAGTCGGTGTGTCGGTTCGTGATAATGCTTATTGTTCGTTGCACAAGTTCAGGCAATTTTTGATGGATTACCAAAAGGAGGATTCCATCTATGTAAGCGAAGTTACTGTTGACTTGATTAAGGAATACATCTTTTGGCGACAGCGGAAAGGAAACATTAACGCCACAATCAACAAGACGATAACACCAATTATCAAGGCGGCAAGGCGTGCCGTGTTAGATAAGCTGTTGGATGCTTCGGTTGCAGGAGCAATCGCCCAATTATATTTGCCGACAAAGAAAGAGTTGGGAGATGAAGGAGATGAGGAAGTGCATTATCTGACAGAGGAGCAGATGGCGGCGTTTGTGTCCTTATATGATAAGGTGAAATATCCGAGAACGAAAGATTTTATGGATATGTTCTTGTTCTCTTTCAATGCTTGTGGCTTACGTGTGTCCGACATTATCACGCTTGAATGGCGTAATATAGACTTCGAGAAAAGGGAGTTGAAGAAGATTCTTTATAAAGGCGATGTGCTGCATACAGTCTTTCTGAATGACAATGCTATCAAGATTTTGGAGCGTTGGAGGGGAAAAGGTGTAAGTGATAGGTTCGTCTTTGGCTTGCTTCCTGACGATTTTGATCTGCGAGACAAAGAGGAGCGGAAACGACAGAGGTTGAACAAGAACAGGGCAATACTCACTTCGCTTAAAACATTAGGTGACAAAATCGGCTTGCCGTTTAATCTCACAATGCATGTTGCAAGACATACATTCGCCGTTTGGGCATTGAATCGAGGCGTGGATGTGCATAAGATTAGCCGATTGATGGGACATAGTAGTGTGATGGTAACAGAAAAGGTGTATGCAAAGTTTATGCCCAAGACTTTGGAGCAGGAAGTGCAAGACAAATTGAACTTTAACGTGTTATAGGATAAGGTAATCAAAGTAAGGGAGGCTAAAACGCAGCCTCCCTTTGTTGTTTATATTAAGGTGTATACGCGGATTTGCCTATACAAATTTCTGAAACCACCAAACATAAAACACTATTTAACTTTAAAAAATTGCATTTCTGCCAATCTTTTACTACCTTTGCACTCGCAATCTTGAAGGACATGCAGATTGTGGTAGTGAAGTGTGCTACCGAGAGGAACTTCTTAGAAGTCACCCGCCAACCGTGTTACTATTTAAACGGTGGTCTAATGTCCATAACTAAAAATAAAATAGTTTATGGAAAAGGTTTTATCCATGCGCCGTGGTTACGGCAATCCCCAAAATCAGACTGTTACCATTGAGGCAGACAAGTTTTATAGGCTTGTTGAGTGTGTTGATGCTCTTGCTGACGAAGTAAGGGGCATTAGATCGTTGTGTCAATCTCCTACTGTGATTTACACGAACAAAACTATCAAGGAAGTTTTAGGAATTCAGGACAAACTTCTTAAAAAGTATCGTGACGATGGCTTGTTGTCTTTTCATCAGGTCGGCGATAAGTTTTGGTATACTCACGATGATGTCCAACAGTTTTTGTCGAAGCATTATTATCCTGCTTTCGCTACGGCAAGCTAATCCAATCTAACTAACTTAATTTTAGTGATTTAATTGCCTTTATCTGCATACGAAAGTATGTAGTACGACCATCACTATGTCTTGAAATCAGTATTAATCATTAAATATATTTTATTATGAAGAATTTTTTTAAAACTCAAACTAAGGATGGGAAAGTGTCGGAAATCGTGGAAAAGTTAGCTTGTAATTTGAGCGAACTACATTTCAAATACGGAAAACTAACGACGGCTTCCTTAAACGGTTTTTATAGAATGGGCGCGTTGGGGAATAATAATGGCCTTTTCGCTTCAGTTCTTGGATATGAGTTGATTGAAGTCATAGAAAGAGAAGATAAGGTTGCTGTACATTTCCATATCAATGAAAGAGCTGATAATGTTTCGATGATACAGGTGGAAATTTTACCGATATCTCAATATGAGTGGGATGATTTATACTATGAGTACGATGGGATGAAAGGAAACGGGGTTTGCTTCAGCTTCATATTCAATAGGGATTTGGAGCATAGTCCGCATTGGCTTCATCTTGAAGCTGCATAAGTAATTTCAGTATGATTGAATCGCTTACCCCTCCATTTTGAAAAGAATTTTAAGTGCTATATTGATGCGTAATTAATGATGGATATGCTTGATTTACAGTATGTTATATACGTATCCACGCTCTTATTATACATTTCAGTAGTAAGAGGGGTAGGCTTTACCTCGGATGGCTGTGTTCCAAAATTTTTCATGGAAAATTTTTCAGTATAGACTTACAATGCTTGATAAACTTTTTACTCTTGGCCATATTTATTGTATATAATAAATAAAAATTAAGGATATGGGCAAAAGACAGTACAGAGAGTTAGACGATTCTGTGAAGCAGAAAATCAGCCAAAGTATGAGGGGACGCTCCAAGAGTGAGTCTCACAAAGAGCACATTTCAAACGGGTTGAAACAGTATTGGAAACAGATACCGAACAAGCCTTTTGATGAAAAATGAGGTTAAGGGAGGGGTGGATAATAATACTGTCCCTCCATTATAATTAACAGTAAAACCGCAAGTATGTATTTTCAAGATAGTAAGAAGTTTGAAGTCAGTATTTCCACACAGTCTTATTTGGATAAGAACTTGATAAAGTGGAATTCGGTGGAATATCAGCGGCAAAGTATCACTGTTGAAGAGTTTGCCCGATTGATCAAGGAAGGACATTGCTTTTGCCATAGCTTTAAGACAAAGGGGATATTATTTGGATTGTCAGAGAAGAAGGACGCAAACTTTCTTTCCGCTGATATGGTGTTTGTTGACATTGATGACAGCGACATTGAAATGAATGATTTGGTCAGTCGCTTGTCTAAGAAACCGACTCTGTATTACACAACTTCAAACAATCATACGGAGAAGTCAAACTATAAATACAGATTCCGTTTGTGCTATTTGTTCAGCCTTCCGATATATACGGTGGAGACATATCATTCGCTTTATGATGGCATAGCTGAAAACATAAAGAAAGATATTCAGGATGTTGAAATAAAGGATAATTGCGGACGGACACCAAGCCAACAATTCAGTGGCAATGCAAAAGCCGAATGTGAGTTGTATGTCACGGATAATGTTTTTTCGCATTCTGACTTTCCGTTTCTGAATAATAATGCTCTTTTTTCTTCCTCATTATCAATCTCAAATGGAAAACTATTAAAGTCAGCAAAGAAAGATAATGATGCAGTAATTGAAGTAGAAGATTTAGTTATAGCAGACAGAGGCTTTATAAGTGATGTCAATTCACTTTCTCCTTATGATTTGATAGATAAGTATAGAACAAAGTACAGATATTTTACGCATACAGAACTGCATTATCAAGATGGATATGCCCTAATTCCGTCAGATTATCAGGAGATTTTCCGTCAAACGTACATGGATTCTTTCATTAAGGACAACGGTGATGAAATAAAGTTTTCAGTTGTAAAGAAATTGCGTGACGGTGATAATCGTAGGAAGAAACTGTATATTGCAGGTTTGATAATGAAGAATATTTTGCCAAGTATTACATTTGAGCATTTGTTGTATAACCTGATTTGCGAACGTACATACTACTATGACAATTCTGACAGAGTTCTATCAAACAAGGTGTTGGCTAACATTGCACGAAATGTTGTGAATACACCGTTGGAAAAGATACAACTTCAAAGCAAGCGGAAGAAAAGAAAATTTGAGGTGGATAAATCATATTGTGCAATGCACGGAATATCGCCCAATGCGATGAAAAATAAGGTACGGAAAATGCTAAAGGATGAGGAGATTGGAAATGCTTATAATTGTTCTTTGTCAGTATCTGAAAACCTCGCAGCAATCAAGGATATGGGGATATGTGTGGGTAAGTCCAAATTATATCAGTGGTGTAAGGAGAACGGTATTAATACAAAGGGGATGAAAAAGGAAGTATGTAATCACAATCCTTATGCAGAGTTGCAAGAAGTTATACACTACTATTTTTGCGCAAGAACACTCAAAGAAAAGCGAGAGCTTAGAATTATCATTAGTAGGTTGCGGAAAGAGTTGGCAGAAGCAGCATAGTCAATTCTTTCTGCCTCGTCCTCCTGCCTTTTGATGGAGGACACCTTTCCTAATGGTACACTTTGAATTTTGGTATGGTTTAGACGGCGATAAACCATAGTTGCGCAGCGAGCCGTATGTTATTCCAAGTTCTTCTGATGAGTGGAATTCATAAATGTTGGCGATGCTGCCGTAATACTCATGGACATCTCCAATCTGCAAATGTATAACCGTGCGTTCTTTCTTTTCTGTTGCTTCCATATATATACTTTTGTTGCAAAGGTACGAGAAATATGGCAAATAATGAATATAAATCACCTTATTTAGATTCTTTAGCTTTAGAATTTTGCCTATATTCAATAAATGTCATATTTTTGTATCGCAATAATCAAGTAGGACTGTTTAAAACGAGTAAATATGAAAGCAATTCAGTTTAATACCGCAAATGTAGTAAAGTCGGCAATCAAGTGCATGAGTTTTGAAATGGACGCAGCAACTTCCGTCAGTAAAGCTATGATTATTGAAACGCTGAAAAAGCGAATGATGAGAGGCGAGGTTGTCCGTTTCTGTTATATGAAACTTGATGGGACAGTACGTTATGCAGTGGGAACTTTGCAAAGCGATGCTGTTAAAGCCAATGTCGTAGGTGTAGGAATTCCAAAACGTTTTTATGGAATGTTCGCTTACATTGACCTTCAAAAGATGGCATGGCGAGGGTTCAAGGAAGAAAGGATTATTGGTATTGTGGATTAAGTGAATGGGGCTTTTGTCAAGCTCCATTTTTCGTTTCTTGTTCCAAGTCAGAATAATAATGTTCTTTTTCTTTTTTATATTGTTCTGAAATGGAAAAACAAAGATGATATATAATAAATAAAAGTCACTTTTTTAGATCTCTTTAGCTTGAGAAATTTGCCTGTATTCAGTAAATGTCATATCTTTGCATTGTGATTAAGAAACAAAGTAACAACAATAAAAACTCAAAGATATGGCAACGACAGAGACAATCAATAAGGCGTTAGAGGTATTGAAAAATCACGATTGGTGGTGGATGATGGCAGATTACACGCATCCTGCCATAGACAAAGCAAGAGGTTCAATGCGCTATTTTGTTGAACTTGTAGCCACAATCAAAGACGTTGTTGTTAGAAACGCAATGCGTGAACTTTGGAAGGCAACTTACGAGAATGTACACGCTAACCTTTGGAGCAAGGACGAAGAAGCAAACAAGCAGTATGAGATAAAGAAAGCGGAGTTGAAGGCAATCATATTTCCAACTAACCTTCAAATGGCTGCATAATATGGAAATGGCACAATACATAATGAGCATACTCAAAGCAAAGTTGATGGTGGTTTGGTCTTGGGGATTCAATTCCCCAATGGCTATCCCCAA
>OGXJ01001843.1_pt1 | contig 15138 bp, 16 predicted proteins | sample 1576231 | NCBI WGS metagenome assembly OGXJ01 (sample SAMEA3541539, study PRJEB24748) | human gut metagenome | biome: human gut; feature: human-associated habitat; material: faeces | place: China | collected 2012
AGAGCGTGTAAAGAATGAATATCCTCACTCTCGATAATCATATATTTCTTTTATCTTACTTAACATCATTCCACTCCAACAAATGTTTCACAATTCTCTCACTCGCATGTCCATCCCCATAAGGATTTACAGCCTTAGCCATCTGTTCATATGCTTGTTCATCATCAATCAATTTTTTTGCTTCACGCACAATATCGCCTTCTTCCACTCCAACGACCTTGACTGTACCTGCTTCTACTGCCTCCGGTCTTTCAGTTTCAGTACGCAAAACAAGCACTGGCACTCCACACGCCGGTGCTTCTTCCTGCAAGCCACCAGAATCTGTCATCACAAGAAAACTTCGATCCATCACATTGTGCATATCCTCTACATCTATCGGTGGAATCAGGTGCACATTTTTAATATCATCCAATATTTCATGTGCGGTTCCCTGAACTGCCGGATTCAAATGTACCGGATAAACAAACTCTATATCTTCATATTCTTCTGCAAGTCGTTTTACAGCATTACAAATATTACGTAAAGGCTGCCCTAAATTTTCCCTTCTATGAGCAGTCATTAATACGCATTTTTTTCCTTCCAAACCAATTTCCTGTAATCTAGGTTCTCTATATTTGTAATTTTCTTTCACAGTTGTCTTAAAGGCATCAATAACAGTGTTTCCAGTCACAAACACATTTTCTAAAATATTCTCTTTTGCAAGGTTATTCTTATTATTGACTGTAGGTGCAAAATGAAGCTCCGCAATCTTTCCTGTAAGATTACGATTCATTTCTTCTGGAAATGGCGAATACTTATTGTAAGTACGCAATCCAGCTTCTACATGCCCAACTGGAATTTGCTGATAAAAAGCTGCTAATGCTACAACAAAAGAAGTTGTAGTATCACCATGTACCAAAACTATATCTGGTTCTTCTTTTTTCAACACTTCTTCCATTTTTTCAAGTACACTCGTCGTAATTGTTGTTAATGTCTGCTTCGGTCTCATAATGTTCAAATCATACTGTGCTTTAATGCCAAAAATTTGCATTACCTGATCCAGCATTTCACGATGTTGTCCTGTAAGGCATACAATACTTTCAATTTCTGGATGGTTGTCCATTTCCAAAATCAAAGGACACATTTTTATTGCCTCTGGTCTTGTTCCAAATACACTCATTACCTTCATAATCTACAATTCCTCCAAAATTTTTTCAAATTCATCCACTCTTTTTTCCCAACTATTATCTTCTATATATTTCAAACATTCTTCCTTAGTTTGAAATGGTTTTTTCAATTTCGCTTGACATAATTTTTTCAATTGTTCGTAATTTTGATAGCGGTAAATTAAATTTCCAAATTTTCTTGTTTCAACACTATCTACCGCAATTACTGGCTTATTTTCAGCTAAATATTCATATATTTTCACTGGATTAACTGTATTTAATAATTTTCCTTGCTTAAAAGGGTACAAACATATATCAAAAGATTGAATTTTCTCTCCCACCATTTCTTTGGGAATTTTTCCCTCATATATCACATTCTCTTTACTATATTTCACCACATTACATGGTCCAACCAGATCTATTTTTGTATTTGTTTGTTCCGCAATCACCTCTATTGCTTGAAAATCAAACCATTCCGATATCATTCCTACATATCCAAATATACATTTATGTTCACCATAATTCGTATCTTGTCTTTTTGCTGTTGTTTTTATATCTACAGCATTTGGAATCAGCGAAATATTCTTTACATAATTTTGATATCTATCTAAAAATTGTTGTGCAGTCACAACCATATAATCTGTTTTTCTCAGCAAACGTCGCTCCATTTTATTTAAATAATTCTTTAATATCTTTTGAGGTGTTAATAAAGCATTATCGTCCATTTTGTCATAAACTATTTTTTTATTTTTCAAATGCTCTACAACATCTGTCCATCCCTCATATCCTATAATCACGATGTCTGCTAATGTTAAATATTTTTTCAACTGTACTTTTTCAGCAATATTTCCAATTCCAATAAAATCATAAGGTTTCCAACGAAATGGAAATACAAATAATCCATTGCACCGAACTACAGTCAAATTTGCTGAAATTTTTTTTACTTTTCCCTTATATTCTTTAGTTCTTCCAAATATATAAGAAACCCATCGAATAGTTGGTTCAACATATATTACTTCATATTTTTCTGCAAGTTTTTCTGCTATATATTGTGGACGCTGTTTTAAATCATCATATGCAATTGCAGAAAAATAAACTATTTTCATATTTTCATTCCTCTAATTCGCGCCAATCCTTTCCTATAAACATCCAACACCTTTAAAACAAGTTTTGATGTTCTCAAATACTCCCGGCAATAATACTGCTCACTATCCCGAATACACTTCTGCACAAATACACTGTTCTTCTGCGTCGTATATCCGTGATGATGTTCCACCACTGCTTTTCCATCATACCAGGTCTGTTTATTTGCCTGTTCCATTCGTATTCCAATAATCAATTCCTCGTCATAAAGAAATGTATTTTCATCTAACGGATATAAAAATTCCGCTGTCTTCCTATCCATCATAAAGCAACAACCCGAAACATGAAAAACTTTATATTGGCCATCCGCACGCAAGTCCATCCCTTGATATTTCATCATAGCTTTTCTCTGAAAACATTTCAAAACCGTATAAAATCGAAATATCTCTTTGATTCCTGTCTTTATCATCCCAACGCTTGGCTGACGTTTTCCATTTGGATCTACCACCTGTGGTCCAACAATTCCACCTTGATGTTCTTTCATAAATGTACACATTGCCTCAATGGAATCTTTTCTATACAGAATATCATTGTTGGAAATCAAAATATACTCACATTGATCCTCTAAGGCTTTTTGAATTCCAAGATTATTTCCCGCCGCGTAGCCACGATTTTCCTTTGAAGTTATGTATGTCACATTATGTTCTGCGATATATTTTTTCAGTTCTTCCGGCATAGACGACGTAGATGCATTATCCACCAGATAAAGACAAATTTTTTCTGTAGTCTCTGTTTTCACAATACTTTTGATACATTTAAGCGTAGCATCCCATGTCTCATAATTCAAAATCACAATTCCTATCATGATACACTTTTCCTATTATAATATATTTTACGTAAATAATCCAGCATTTGCGGTGGAACCAACCCAATGACTAACGGTTTTATTGTATATATGATTCCTTTAGGCATCAGATCTAGTTTTCGAAATGCCTGGAACTTCATCTGTGCCTCATTAAAACGATATCGATACTTTCGCCGTTTGTACTGTGCACGATTTCTTCGAATAAAATACAGTATCTCAGATAGATTTGCTCCTTGATATCCAGATTCATAAATACGTAATAACATATCATAATCCTCTACACGGATGCGATTTTTCTGAGTAGAATATCCGCTTACCTTTTCAAGTACCCCTCTCCGAAACATACAAGAAGCATGTACAAATGGTAGATTCATCAAAAAATCCTCCCCTTTCGGATTTTGACAATACCGATAAACTTCATCATCATCACCAATTTTTTCTTTGAAAAATTGTGCTTTGCATCCTACCATTCCAATTTCTGTATGCTGCTGCAGATAAATTACCTGTTTCATAATTCTTGACTTTTCAGATATATCATCGGCATCCATAACTGCGATATATTGTCCCTTGGCATGTTTTATGCATAGATTTCGCGCATATGCAGCTCCACGATTCTGTTCATAATGAAACACTTGTATATTATCATACAAACTGGCTATTTCATTAATCTGCTGCAATGTGTTATTTGTAGAACCATCATCACAAATAAGTAATTCTATGTTTTCATAATCCTGTTTCATAATGGATTCTATCGCTTGTCTTAACACCTGTTCTTCCATGTTATTATAGACTGCCATAACCACACTAACCAACGGATACTTTTCATTTTTCAGCATAAATTTCTCCATATTTTTTTAACACATTCGTTAAATCATATTCCCCAAGTTTACAATATACATTTTTCTTTTCTTTTCTTTTAAGTTTCAATTCTATGCATCTCTCCAATTGTTCAGCCTTATCTGGCATAAACAAACATTTTTCATCTTCCACCAAATCCGTATTTCCCCGAATCCTGCTGCACACCACCGGCACTCCGCAAGCCATCGCCTCCATCAACGCAACCGGAAGTCCTTCCTGCTTAGAAGGAAATACAAACACATCTGCTGCCTGACAGAGTTCTGCCACATCTGTCCGAAACCCCAACAGCTTTACATGGTTCTCCAGATGATAGTCTCGAATTAGTTGCTGCAATTCCTGCTTTTTTTCTCCCTGCCCGCAAATAAAATATTTCAGTTGTGGGTAATTCTGTACCAGATGATTCACAGCTTCTATAACAACCACATGATTTTTCCGGCCGCTGAGTTCCCCAACCGAAAGCAAAAAGATATCTTTCGGATGTAATCCCATCTCCTGTCTCTTTTTTTCTATATCTTCGGCATTCCCCACATGAAACTTTTCCAGATCAATTCCGATCCCCGGCAAATAATAGGTCTTCTTCGCATGGAATTTTTTCTTTGCTCTCGCATAATCCTCATGATTAATCGTAATAAGCACATCCGTCCAATAACTCAGCACCTTCTCCACCGGATAATACACCAGCCAATTCACAAGCGGAGCCCCCTGGTAGAAATGAAATCCGTGCGCGGTATAAATCACCTTCGTTTTTGTCCTATGCCCGGCGATCCGTGCCACCACACCACCAATCGGGCTGTGACAGTGGCAAAATGCATACCGATTTTGCTTCATCAAACTTTCTACCTGCCTCAGTGCCCTCATGTTCTGCCCCATATGTTTGATATTCCGCGCAAAATCAATCTGGTAGCAGCGCACATGCATATCCTGCAGCTTTTGCTTCAATTCTGCGACACGCTCATCTGAGCAGGTGTTTCCTTCGATAAAATTGCAGGCCACATCTACCTCGTACCCCAGTTTCTGCAACAATGCAATATTTGGCATATTAAATTGGTCGATCATAGAGGCGACGGACGCCAGCATTAGAACTCGTTTCATCTTTTCCTTTCACCAAATACTCAACTAATTAATTCTTCTTTTATAGTATGATAATATTGATGTATCTTCTTCCATCCAAATACATCAATTTTGCTAACCACCAAAGTCAATATTCCACCAATGATAGTTATAAATATACCGCCCCAATCATTTGTCTCAATCACACTTCCCTTTATTGCAAACATAAACATCTCATACAGAAAGGCGTGTTGATCCTTAAAGACAAAAATATCGAGCATTTCATACAAGACAAACCAAGAGGCAAGCAGCATAAATGTAACCCATACAATTATCTTTACAATCGCCCAAAACAGATTCTTCCCCTTTTTATCATTTTCCAAGCTAACCACACGCTTCTCAAGGTCATTATCCGTTTTCTCAGGTTTAGCCTCTACCGTCTCTACCTTGTCATCCCCGGTCACCGGAGCAACATTTTCTTCCGATTTCTCGACAACCACCGGACGGAATGGAATAATTTCTTTTTCCGGCTCACATGTCATATGAAAGATATCCGGATACGTTTCTTTTGTATACTGCATAAAGTCATCCTTGGAAACACTGTAAAACGGTCTCCCTTCGTTTTCTACCCGTGTCGGTTCCAAGATTGCTTGACAGTGATAGCATTGATACGAAGGAGAAAATCCATCACATACGAAGACATTCTGACTATGGCATTGTGGACAGCTATAGTGCAATTCTTTTCGAACCAGATTTTTTGCACACAGAACTTGCAGCATACTTTTGGTATATGTAATTTCCAGATCCAGCCGTTCACTCAAGTCCTGCGTCGTAAACTGCTTACATTGCCTTTGTGTCAACTGCGGCAGGATTTTCATGCATTGCCGAACCGCTTCTCTTTCGTTCATACTCTTTATAAAGCCCCCATATCTGCTGGAATTCTTCTTCCGAATAATATTTTCCTTCCAAAATGTGCAGCGTCAGAAACTGATAATTATCAGCTTCATATTTCACTTGTAATACCCCTCGCGCTCTTGGGAAATTGACAGTCAGGGAAATAATTCTTTTCACGATATCCAAAGAATCCCTGATACACATAAACGTCTTGGCATCATAAATACAATCTACGCCATTTTCTCCTGTTAAGTTTGCCGACAGATTATCTCTGTCACTGAATCGAATTTTTGATATATATTTTTCATCGCTTGGAAGAAGCGTATTCAAAGCATGATCTTCCCGGTAATCATATAATGCCGTCTGTTGAATCAGGCGATATAGTTCTTCCTCTAAATTAATGATTCCATCCGGCATATATAATTTTCCGTCTTTTTGTTCTACATGATGCAACGGAATATTTTGTAACATTGCATGGATAATGCTGCTCAGGCTCTCTCGCTTATCATCAATCTCTTTTATATTTGGAAGCCGTTCAAAAAACTGGTTGAACAATTCTTTGCTCATATCATACAATACATTCTGCGGATCAACCTCTCTATTGTTGTCCAATTCCAGTTCTAATGTTTCTTCTACTATACTATAGATTTTATCAAGCTGAATCTGCGGACGGCTCTCCTGTATAATTCCATGCTGATTCCATACTTTAACAATCATGCAGCGCTGTTCCAGGTCAATAGTTACCGGAAGATAGGAACACTCCGCCTCGATCGGACCGGCAGAATCTTTTAACATGCAGAACACAAAAATCAGATGCACCCTGATTAAATTTCCATTCCTTCTTTCTTCCTGTATCGCTGCAAGCTTCGTGGAGTCTTCCTTCTGTGGGATCGTCTCTATGATCTGGTTGTACGTCCAATCTGGGATCTGGAATTTGCGCATAAGTCTGCCCCACGAATCCCTGCTCTTTAATCGCAGACAGGTCGAAGTAGTTAATGAATACACGCGCATCAATCGATGATGACCATATAATAATTCTTGAAAGAAAAAATCATTCAGATCCTCAACAGAAATCAATCCGCTTTGACAAAGCTGTTCTAGTAAAACCCGATGGTCCGAAAAAGACAGCCTCTGCTCATTTGCAATTTTCTGTTCGGTAAGAAATCTATTCAGGCTTGTTGATAATATATTATCGATAAGTTCCTTAACTATATGCATTCTCTTGTCCTCTGTCTTCCGTAACCCCAAATCCAATAAATATTATTTTTATTATATCACGAACCTTTATCTTACTCAATGTAAAAAACCGGTCAGACTTATCATCCAACCGGTTTTATCACTTCTACCAAAACTATGGCTCCATATTTTTTAATAATGCATTAATATTTATTGCAGGAATTACAACAGGTTCTATATCAGGCTGTGCCGTCATCAGTGTAACCTGTGATCTCAGATAAGGAAACAAAATTGCAACTGTATTCTTTGTTATAATAATATCCTTTTTCTCCTACTCTAACTTGGTTCAGAACTCAAAAAAAAATACTGCGTATATAAGTTTTCACATAATTTCAAAATTTCTATTTCAATCTGCTCATTGCTGATTGAAACTCCCCTCTCGGATCAGCAATTAATATCTCCAATTCATGAGACGTTCTCCAGCCATTCACAGCTTCTACAACGTCAAGCATGATCTCCAATGCCTCACGCAGCTCATCCACTGTCACAATAACAAAATTATCCCCCGGATATCTTGCATCATAATAATAGTCTTTGAGTAATGCCAGATCCTTCCTCTCTAATTGCAAGGAAGTATCCACCCTTTTAATCTCATCGTATAAGGCACGCAAATTATGGGATGTCATTAGTTTTTCAATTCCAGTACAAACCAGTTCTGCCACAGATTTCAACATTTTTTCTGCAATTTGCTGTGCCGAAGCTGCAGCCGGATTGCAGTATACAGGTGACACTGCATTCCTTAAATACCAGAATTCATTGCACGCAATAGAATAATAAGAATTTGCCTTTATCATATTTTCAACTCCTTATAATCTCTTCTTAACTGTTGTGTAAACTTTGAATTATCATGTTCGAAATACTGCGGTGTTACAAAAACCACATCCGCATGCAACATCTCGAGTTCCTCCCGCAAGGCTCCCATCATCCATCTTTCCGGTTTTTCCGGAACTATGATGCAAAAGTCGATATCACTGCTGGCCTTATAATCATTTCTCGCGTAGCTTCCAAAAATCCCAAAGCTCTGATATTTGATACTCGAATTTTTAATAATATCTACGCACTTGTTCAACCGATCTTTAAAATCATTTTCAACAACAGGTGACACGTACGGCATCCCTAAACCTCCACTCTTTCTATAATCTGTCCTATCACAGTTTCTACAGATTCTACCATTTTTTATTCTTCATGATATCTTCTATCAATTATAAGTTATGCAATTACCCGGGACACAAATTGGCGATTTTTCCCATTCTGATGCTCAAATTGAAATTCGAATTCCAATGTAACTTCCGAACTGTTCACCATATTATTTTCCCCTTCAAAATATACATAACCATCAAGAGAAACATCAGCTTCCAATATGCCTCTCACAATCGTACATGTATCATCCTCTTCCTGTTCTACCCGGACAACTTTGACATTTTCTATTTGATCCAATTCTGCATAGTCAACATATGTCTCAAACGCTTCATCCAATTCCTGACCTTCCATGTTCATAACAGAATCGTCAATTTCATTATACAAGTCATCCCAAAATTCGTTTTCTATGATTGTAGCGACCAGATTTCTATCATATTTCACGTATATCAGTCTCCCTGTGTCAAAAAATATTTAATTGCGTCCCAATAAGGTGGCAGTTCTTCTGAACATTCAAATTTTTTCAATTCCCGCTGTTTTTCTTCTCCATTCAACTGGAACACATTAAACGTCCATAAAGCGTTTTCTCTGGCACGACATAAACGTTTATCATTCAGGTTCAACTTTGTAATTGTATACTCAGCTGCCTCATCTGTCTTTTCCGCCGGCTGTATTGTTCCATCCTGCTGATATCGAAAATGACTTTCACAATCCTTCTCCAGCGGAGAAATCATCCGCTTTGCATCAAAATTATTTTCTTTTTTATGCCCACAGTGCCTGCGATTGTCTCCATTACAAGAAGCATGAAGATTATTATAGGCCAGAGATAAATCCTGATTTTGTGCCTGAGGTCGAAAATGTTCCACATGAAAACTATTCTTTTGTACTTCAGTCTCTGTATTTTTAATATAAGAACAACAATAGCAGCAAAGATGTCTCTGTTCTGCAAGCAATGCATTCTTTAATATTTGCAGTTCCTTTTCATGCCGGATATCCTCATACCCTGCTTCTCTTTTATGCTTATTCTTGAATTTTTTCTTCCACCGGCTTACTTCTTCTGGTTCACCTGTCTTTTGAATATAAATCATAAAAACTTTATCGCCCTTTTGCAATCAAGATTCTTGCACGCACAACTTTCGTATTCTCTTCCGATGTCATCCATGCAAGCTTATTTACAAGTTTTTCTGCCTCATCATATGCTTTTTCATTCAGATACACATTTATTTGCTCTAAGAGTTCCGTTGTCTTCCTGTTATATACTTCGGTATCCATGTAATCTTCCAGAATTGTATTGACATCCCAGCCGTTCATCGGCTCCATCGGTTCTGCCAAAACCAGATGCGTTTCTGCATCTTCATGCAAACGTATTACCTGTATATTTTCATCCACAGACTCCAGCACTTTCGGAGCATGTGTGGAAACAATAAACTGAATATTTGGAAAAGTATTCTGTAAAGCCGGAAAAATCTTCTCCTGCCACTTCGGATGCAGATGCAGATCAATTTCATCAATCAGCACAATGCCATCCCCTTCCAACGGATTCTCCCTCTTTGGATTTGCAATTGCCAGCCTCCGGCTCAGATCGCCTACCAGTGCGATTACACTTTTTTCTCCTTCTGACAATTGATAAAATGCCAATTCCAATTCTTTTTTGATGACAATAAGTTCCGCATCTTCTTCTGTTACTTTCACACGAATTTCCGAAAATCCATCTCCCAATGCGTTTAATATGGCTTTTTTTACTGCATGTAACTGTGGATCTTCTGCATTCGGTGTTTCCACTCGTATACTGTTTTCATATTCCTGTCTTCCCCGGAACCATTCAAAAAATAACCGGAAATTGATCACTCCTCCAAATGCAGAATCTCTCCACGCATCCAGCTTCCCTGCTGCTCCTGTATAACGCCTTCTCAATTTACGTGTTTTTTCATTATAGCGGTCAACTCCATAAAACACATAAACAGGAATATTTTCATTATTTAAAGTAAACTCTTTCTGTGGTGTTTCCGTGTCATCGTTTTCATACTCTTCTTCTGTTTCCAAATAATCTCCCAGATACTGTTTTCGAATATATTCCGAAACTCTCTTCAGTTCTTTGGAATTATGCAGATTTTTCCCCTGAATTCTTTTTCGGTAATAGTGAAAATTATTTCCCTGATCTTCAAGAAACAACGTTATTTTTGCTTCTTCTTCTCCAACTTTTACATCTTTTTCTCCTAAAAGAGAGGCTGTTATCTGTTCATCCTGTGCGGCTTCCTGCATAATTCTGGAAAAGAGAAGATTGCAGACATCCAGTATTGACGATTTTCCCATTCCGTTTACTCCATAAAAAATGGCATCTTTTCCGTTTAATACTATTTCTGTATCTGAAAAACCTCTGAAATTGTGCACTTGCAGTTTGTCTATTCTCACGCTTTTCTATCTCCTAAACCTTCGAATGCATACCATTAAGCTATTTATCATCTTTTCAGTAGTATCATACTTTAATTCTTTTATTTATGCAAGATTTTCCCATTCCAGCTCTTATCCTTCCGTCCTTCTTACCGACTCTTTCCAGTCACACACACGATATTCTTCCTTATATTCACTCATCTGCATATCGTACACACTGTCACCAAACGCTTTGCCCGTCAGGGTGCCAATTTTTCCCGGAATCTTTTTCATCAGCCGGATGATCCAGCCAGTCGCTGGAACCATCACAAGCCGGTGTCCTTTTATCATAGCGATCATCTGCACCAGATCCGAAGTATTGATATACTGCTCGTTCTGCGGAAAAAACACTCCGGTCTCTTCGTTGTCGATCATCCGTTTGACAAACTGTGCCAGATTTTCTATATAAAGCATGGAACGCTGATTATGTACAATCGGAAATAGCGGAAGCTTTCCTGCCAGTTTTGCAAGCTGTGGATAGTTTCCCTTTGATCCCTTTCCGTAAATCATCGGTGGACGCAATACGACAACTTTAAAACGTTCATCTGCCAGTGCCTGTATTTTCTGTTCCGCCTGCCATTTGCTGTCTCCATAGAAATTCAATGGTTTGGGAATTGTATTTTTTGTAATTTTCTTTTCTCTACATCCGCTGTATACAATCATGGAAGACATAAAGAGAAACTGCTGCACGCCTTCCTTTTTGGCTTTTTCGGCTGTCTCTACTGCCAGATCTGTATTCACACGGTAATACTGCTTCTTTTCTTCTTCCGTCACCTGTCCCACATCTGCATGTGCGATTCCCGCCACATGATAGACCACATCATATGCTGAAAAATCGTGTGTCCGCCATGTTTGGGTTCTCATATCCAGCGTGTCAATCTGGTAGTACTCCGGCCATTGTCTCAGCCATGCCTCCACGGAAGTTCCCACATAACTGCCGCTTCCAGTGATCAGAATCTTCTTTTTTCTCCTGCCCTTTTCACTTTCTTCTGTGTCTTTTGCAATGGTTTCCTTTTTTGCGCTGCTCTGTGTTGTTTGTCCCGGTTCCAATGCCAGTTGCACTTTGCGTTTTTTATTTACATAAATGGTTGCTGCAAGCTCTGTTATTGTTGCCAGGCCAAACAACACTCCCGGAATGTTTCCTTTTTTCTTTTTCCTGTCCTCTCCCTTATGTAAAATATGGTGAATTACAGCCCAAAATACTACCAGCGCGGTTACTGCCACTGCTCCGCCTAATACAATTTCTCTCTTCAGTTTCTGTGGATCGACCAGTCCGCTTTTGTGTGCTTCTGTCTCTTCTTCCGCTTTGTTCAGTTCGCCGGTTCCACCTTCAACCACGCCGTCGTGCATGAGCACGGATCCAATTGTGCCAAGAAAACATTTCAGATCCATCCATGGTCCCAGATGTTTGACATATTCGCCATCCAGTCTTGCTTTGTCCGGAATCTCCAGTTCATCTCTGCCATTGATCTGCGCCCACCCGGTCAGCCCCGGTGTCACATCATTGGCACCATATTTCTCACGCTCTGCTACCAGATCATCCTGATTCCACAGTGCCGGCCGCGGTCCTACGATACTCATTTCTCCTTTGAAGATATTAAAAATCTGCGGCAGTTCATCCAGACTGGTTTTGCGCAGAAATTTTCCTACCTTTGTGATGTACTGCTCCGGATTCTCCAGCATATGTGTCGGCACATCCTTCGGTGTGTCAATCCGCATGGTACGAAATTTGTAAATCTGGAAGAAACTCCGGTGGATGCCGACACGCTTCTGCTTAAATAATATCGGTCCAGGTGTATCCAATTTGATCGCAATACATAAAAAAAGAAGGAGTGGTGATAAGATCACGATCGCCATCCCACTTAATATGATATCAATTCCTCTTTTGATGTAATGGTACCCTTTCATGGTTGACTTGCTCCTTCCTGATTTCACACTAACCTGCACATTTTCGTAATCTCTTGATTTAGTCTTCTGAGTATCTCACTTTCCTCTATTGTTCTCTCTGATACCCAGTCATTGTCTGCAATTGAAACCTGATTCGCTTTTCCTGGTTTCATTACATTCGTAATGCATCCCACAATTGCCTTATTCTTATCTTGTTCTCTCATTAAAGTTGTCTGAATTGTTGCAGCCTTCCCGACATACTCTTCTGCAAAATCCAATAGCTGTGGATACACAATTTTTGCTGTATCTATCAATAAATTTTCCAAATTTCCACTTCCATCATTATCTGGGAAAATATATGTATAGACTTCTACTTCTTTCCTTCCATAAAATAACATAGTCATTTTATCTTCATCAAATATATAATCAGTCCCTTCCCCCATATTATCCAACATCATTTTTCTCTTATCATTTGCATTTTTCTCATCAGCATCACACACTAACATAATGCCATCCAATGATAACACTTCTCTTATATCCATAAGTTTCAATGTCTGCACTAATACATTCATGATCTCACTATCACTGCCGGCATTCTTGATTGCCACAGATATCTCTTCATTTTTTACGAAACTTGGAATTGGAGAGATTCTCTCCAGCCGATCGTGCGGAGCTGAACCGCAGCGCTGAGGAAAAGGATCCAGCCGATCCCCATGAAATGGATACCTGTCTGGAATTGTGCGTCTCCAGACAGGTGGAAGTTCACGTTCAGAATGTACTATTTTATCAACTCCGTTTATACGCAACAGTTTTTGAATTACCGCAATATCATGCGCCCCCCTCTACAATAATCAAGTAATTTCTCATAAAATATCCATCCCCTGTTTATTTACCAATTCCAGTAATTCATCACTTCGAAACTGCTTTACAAAAGTATCTCCCATATAATGTTCCAAACGATATGCGCTCATATCTATCTGTTGTTTCTTTTGAGCCTGTACCAATGCATTGACAGCCTCGCTGCTATGTGTAGTAAGAAAGATCTGTATATCTCTTTCTTCTGCTGCTGATGCAATCCAGTCAGCAACCTGTACCAACGCTCTCTGATGAATTCCGGTTTCGAATTCGTCAATCAAAATTATCCCATGTTTTGTTTTCACAATCGCGCTCGCAAGTGTAAGAATTTTTTTCAAACCATCACCAAACAAAGATACGGGCATCAATCCTATATTTTCCAACTCAATCAAAATCGTTGGCTTTGCATTTAACATTCCAATTTCTATGCCTATAATACGTTCATCGAATAACCGCAGCAACTGAATTAATGTTTCTTTTTCTGATACTCTCATTCCTTTGTAAAAATTCGCATTAAGCACACGATTGGTGTATACATCCATTGGTGAAATGTACACTATACTCACTCTTGACATATTCTCTTTTTTTATGTCCAGAGTTTCTTTCATAGACATATCCGGTCTCAATTGTGTCTCTCGAAAAGAGTAGCTATTTTCAGATGTCAGATTTTCGCTTATATATAAGAAGTTTCCGCTTATAACACTGATTTCCCCATCCTCTCCGCAATAAAGATCATATCTTCTCTGTTCACTCTCCGAAAGATCTTCTTTATCATAAATTTCTTTTTTTATTGTTCCACATAATTCAATATGCCATTTCTTCAACTCATAATCTGTCGCATAAATTACTATATCCTTTTGTTCTCCCTGTACCGGAAAAGAATAAAGAAATTCATCAAACGGAATCAAATTTGCACTTTGCACCATTATATTCCTAGGTTGACGTTTTTTTGCAATTGACAGAACATTGTCCACTACCTCCGGATCTCTTAAAAGCTGTATCGCTTCTAATATAGATGTTTTTCCGGTATTGTTTTCTCCCACAAGAATATTTACCCTGCTGAGATTTTGTAATGTAATATTCTTTAATCCCCTATATGCTTTTATATCAATTGTTTGAAACATGCCGCCTCCAAGTTCTTCCCCGTATTTTCAACTATTTATATGTATTATATCATACCCCATTTTTGGGGATATTGCAATAATTGTAGCCGGAGGCAACATTTTTGCTTAATTGAAAATATACAAAATTAAGATCAACCTTAATTAGATATAACATATTAAGATTAAAATTTGGCATCCCCTCCCAAAACAACTATCAGACCTATCACTGTATTGTCCCTACAAATATTAAAATCTGAAGGATAATAAATAGTTATCCATTTATTCTAAACAATGGTGAAGTTTATATTTCTTCAAAATAAATTTATGAAATTGCGGGAAAATTTGAGTATGACAATTGTAGTTCTAGGATTAAGCTGTAGTGGTAAATCCACTTTTTCAAATAAATTAGGTAAATTATTGAATTTAGAAGTATTTCATTTAGATTCCTATTATTGGGAATCTCCATGGATAGTTGATAAAACATTTGATATTAATGATTTTGTTGAAAAAGAAAACTCTATAATTGATGGAAACTATTTTAATTATGCCTTTCGCAAATCGTCCCGCGAAACAAACTTATATTCCCAGTAAATCA
>OGXJ01001847.1_pt1 | contig 15123 bp, 17 predicted proteins | sample 1576231 | NCBI WGS metagenome assembly OGXJ01 (sample SAMEA3541539, study PRJEB24748) | human gut metagenome | biome: human gut; feature: human-associated habitat; material: faeces | place: China | collected 2012
ATCAATATAGGAACAATTAAAATACGAAACGAAAAATGAAAGTTTTAAAGTTTGGCACATGCCCCGTCGCGCTGGCGGCTTTGCCCGCAATCAGGGTCATGCAGTTCATGGGGGTGTTACCAAATGCGTCCAGATCGAACGCGGGCGTATTCGCCATCGCTTTATCCTCCGAAATTCATGCGTCAATCCGCAAACTGCGCTTATTGTAGCATCGCGCGCGGCGGCTGTCAATCGCGTCCGCCGCCCGCGTTCCAAAACAATGTTTTTGGAGGATTTCCGTTCAATCCCTTGCTATCGCCGCGCCTTGTATGATACCATAATGGAAGCCGTTAAACGGTTCAAAGGCCGCGGACGCGGCCGCAGACTGTAGACAAAAAGCTATTCTCCACCGAAGAGGGAGAATAGCCCTTTCCGCAAATGAAAGAATAGCTGAATTTCTTGATTTTGCACTTTAAGCCAAGTTTGCTTATGTCAACAAGCTGAGGCTGCGGATGCGGCTGAACGGGTGGAGGGAAACGATTACATGGTGAAAACACACGGCCTGACGGGGCTGCTGCTGGCGCTGCTGCTGCTCGCCGCGCCCGCGCGGGCGGCAGAGGAAAACACCGTCGTCATCGGCTGCGACGTTTACGCGCCGTATACCTATAAGGACGGCACGGGCGATTTTATCGGGATCGACGTGCAGCTTGCCCACGAGGCGTTCGGGCGGCTGGGGTACGACGTGGAATTCCGCGAAATTGCGTGGGAAAACAAGGATAAAGCGCTGGCCTCCGGCGAAGTGGACTGCATATGGAGCTGCTTTACGATGAACGGGCGCGAGGATGCATCCCCGCGGAGACGGCCATCGGTGCGCTGGGCCTCTACGTCAGCAACGGCTCCGTGGGCGACTTCCAGCCCATGAACATCAACTTCGGCATCATCCCGCCGCTGGACCACCGCGTCAAGGGTAAGCGCAACAAGAACGCGGAGCTGAGCCGGCGCTCTCTGGACATCCTGAGCCAGACCATCGAGCAGGAGGTACTGTACACATGAAGATCATTGTAGACGCCATGGGCGGCGACAACGCCCCGCTGGAGATCGTCAAGGGCGCGCTGCAGGCGCAGAAGCGCTTCGGCGCGGACATCGTGTTCACCGGCGACGAGGCCGCCATTCTGGACGCTGTCAGGGCCTGCGGCCTGACGGACCTGCCGGACGGCGCGGCCGTTATCCCCACAACGGAGACGGTGGAGATGTGCGACGACCCGGCCACCGTATTCCGCCGGAAAAAGGACACGTCCATGGGCGTGGGCCTGACGCTGCTGAAAAACGGCGGCGGCGACGCTATGGTGTCCGCCGGCTCCACCGGCGCGCTGCTCACCGGCGCCACCCTCATCACCAAGCGCATCCACGGCATCCGCCGCGCCGCCATGGCCCCCGTGATCCCCACCGCCACCGGCAGCGCCGTCCTCATCGACTGCGGCGCCAACGCCGAGTGTACGCCGGAGTATCTGGTGCAGTTCGCCTTTCTGGGCAATTTCTATGCCCAGCGGGTGCTGGGCGTGGCAAAGCCCCGGGTGGCGCTTCTCAACATCGGCACGGAGGACAGCAAGGGTACCGACCTCCAGAAGCAGACGCTGGCCCTGCTGCGTCAGGCCGGCGAGCGGGGTGACCTGCACTTCATCGGCAACATCGAGGCCAAGGAGGCCATCAAGGGCGGCTGCGACGTCATCGTCACCGACGGCTTCTCCGGCAACATCATGCTCAAGAGCATCGAGGGAGTGGGCTCCTTTGCCGGCTCCGCGCTGAAGATCATGTTCAAGAAGAACCTGCTGACAAAGCTGGCGGCGCTGCTGGTGATGCCCGGGCTCAACGCCTTCAAGGATAGACTGGACCCCAACAAGGTGGGCGGCACCGCCTTCATCGGCATCTCAAAGCCCGTCATCAAGGCCCACGGCGCGTCCAATGCCGAGGCCATCGAGAACGCCGTCGGACAGGCCATCCAGGTGGCCCAAAGCGGCATTGTGGAGGATATTCAGAAGAACATAGACAAGATGCAGCTGATGTCCGAATAAAAAAGGAAAAAAGGGTATTGACAGTCCCAGAGGATTGCCGTATTCTATTCGAAGAAAAAAAGAAGGAGGAATACCCCGTGACAATGGAGGAGATCTTCAAAACGATGCAGGACCTCATCGCCGAGCAGTTTGCCATTGACGCCGATGAGATCAGCATGGAGAGTTCTTTCGTGGACGATCTGGGTGCCGATTCCGTGGACCTGGTCGAGTTGGTCATGGCCATGGAGGAAGAATTCGACATCGGCGAGATCGATGAGGAGGACCTGACGTCTCTCAAGACCGTCGGCGACTGCGTCCGCTATCTCAACGGAAAGCTCGGTTGATCTGACATAGAAAAGACGAGACCTGACCCCGCCTGTGCGGGGTCGTCTTTTTGGAAAGGAGAGTTACCTATGCAGGCATTGGAGACAAAGCTGGGCTATACCTTCCGCCGCCCCGCGCTGCTGGAAAACGCCCTGTACCACAGCTCCTACGCCAACGAGCACCGCGCCGGCGGCATCACCAGCAACGAGCGTCTGGAGTTTCTGGGCGATGCGGTGCTGGGCTTTGTGACGGCGGAGTACCTGTACGCCAAGCACCCCGACCTGCCGGAGGGCGATCTGACCCGCATCCGCGCCGCACTGGTGTGCGAGGAGAGCCTGCACGAGGTGGCCCAGTATCTGGAGCTGGGCCAGTACCTGAAGCTGGGTCACGGTGAGGAGCTGGGCGGCGGACGTCAGCGCCCGTCCATTCTGGCAGACGCCACGGAGTCCGTGTTTGCCGCCGTCTATCTGGACGGCGGGGTAGATGCCGCCCGCGACCTGATCCACCGCGTCCTGCTGGACAAGGAGCAGGAGGAGCAGGTGGAGGAGCGCCGCCGCGACTATAAGACGGAGCTGCAGGAGCTGGTGCAGCGCAAGCCCGACCAGACCCTGCGCTACGAGATGACCGGCTCCGCCGGTCCCGACCACGCCCGCCTGTTCGCCTTCCGCGTTACGCTGAACGGCGAGCCCATCGGCGCCGGCGAGGGCCGCAGCAAGAAAGAGGCGGAGCAGTCCGCCGCCCGCAGCGCTCTGAAAAAGCTGCAAAAATGACAGAACCGCACCGGCAGTTGTCCCTGCCGGTGCATTTATTTTGCGCGGAGGGAAACCTTTTCCTACTCCGCCCCGTCTAAGGGATAGAGAACGTGGAAAGGAGCTGATCCCATGGGAAAGCGTATGGCCGCGCTGGCGCTGGCCGTTTGTATGGCGCTGCCGCTGTTCGGCTGCGGCGGCAAGCTGAAGGCCCAAAGCCTGACGGAGGGCATCACCGCCCGCACCATCGATACCCACACCGACCTGACGGGCGACAGCACCGCCGTCATGGACTTTGCCGCCGCCCTGCTGCGGCAGACGGCCGAGCCGGAGGGTGTGCTGCTCTCACCGGTATCGGTGCTCTACGCCCTGGGCATGACCGCCAACGGCGCCTCCGGCGACACCCTGACCCAGCTGGAGCAGGTCATGGGCATGGACCTGACCGCCCTCAACGACTACCTCTACACCTACCGTATGAGCCTGCCGGAGAACACCAAAAAGTGTAAGCTGTCGCTGGCCAACTCCCTGTGGCTGCGGGACATCTTCCGCGTGGACGATGCTTTTCTGGATACCTGCGCCAACTACTACGGCGCGGAGGCCTACCGCTCCGCCTTCGACGACTCTCTGGTGACGGATCTGAACCGCTGGGTGGACAACAAGACCGACGGCATGATCTCCAGCCTGCTGAATCAGCCGCCCACGGACCGCACCATGCTGTATCTGGTGAACGCCGTCTGCTTCGACGCCAAGTGGCGGGAGCCCTACGAGAAGTCCGACATTGAGCAGGGCGCCGCCTTCACCGCCGCCGACGGCACACGACAGACGGCGGACCTGCTGTGGTCCAAGGAGAGCGTTTACCTGTCCGACGACAACACCACCGGCTTCATGAAGTACTACGACGGCGGGCGCTACGCCTTCGTGGCCCTGCTGCCCAGTGAGGGTGTCTCCATAGCGGACTATGTGGCCGGACTCACCGGCGGTAAGCTCCACGCCCTGCTCAACGAACACCGTTACGGCACGGTGGAGGCCGCCATCCCCCGCTTCACGGCGTCCTCCTCGCTGGAGCTGAACGATGCGCTGAAGGCCATGGGCGTCACCGACGCCTTCGATGCCTCCCGCGCCGACCTGCGGGCCATGGGCGGCGCACCCAATGACCAGCTGTACGTCAGCGGCGTGCTGCACAAGACGTACCTGTCCCTGGACGAGAACGGCACCAAAGCCGCTGCCGTCACCGCCGTTGTCACCGATACTGCCAGCGCTGAGCCGCCGCAGGTGTACCGCGTGGTGCTGGATCGTCCCTTCGTGTACATGATCGTGGACACCCACGCCAACCTGCCGCTGTTTTTGGGGACTGTGACCCAAATGAACGGTTGACATTTGCCCGCGAAGCGCCTATACTGTCAGTTTGCCGGATGCAGCGAAGGCCGCATCCGGCAAACTGATACAGGAGATCTGTTTGTATGGACTATTATCTGCTGACCGATCTGGCGGTCACCATGGGGTATCATCTGGCCATGTCCGGCGCGGAGACGTTCCGCGTGGAGGACACCGTCCACCGCATCCTGCGGGCCTATGGTGTGGAGTGTGAGGTGTTCGCCATCCCCAACAGCATCTCTGTCAGTCTGGAGGCGGCCAACGGCAAGCCCCTGATGCTCATGAAACGTATCGACTTCCACGGCAACGATCTGGAGACCATGGAGAAGCTCAACGCCCTGAGCCGCCGCATCTGCACGGAGCGTCCGGAGGTGGACGAGGCCATGACATGGCTTCACGAGACACTGGCCGCCTGCCGTACCTACCGCACCGGCGTGATCTATCTGGGCGGCGTTCTGGTGGGCCTGGGCTTCTGTCTGGTGTTCGGCGGCACGCTGCTGGACTGCCTGTGGGCGGGACTCATGGGCCTTATCATCGGCCTTGTTACCCGCTTTATGGACAAGCAGGAGGCCAACCCGTTTTTCAGTACCCTGCTGGCCGCCTGCTGCATGGCGCTTCCGGCCTATATCGCCGCGGGACTGGGGCTGATGGACAGCCCGGACGCCGCCATCATCGGCACGCTGATGATGCTGGTCCCGGGCCTGCCCATCACCAACGCCATGCGGGACATCATCTACGGCGATACCAACTCCGGCATCTTCCGGCTGGTGCAGGTGGTGTTCACGGCGCTGGCCATCGCGTTGGGCACCGCTGCCGCATGGCACCTGACATCAGGGCTCTACGGTGTCACCGGCTCCGCCACGGTGACGTGGCACCCGCTGGCGCAGGCTGTGGCCGTGTTCGTGGGCTGCCTGGGCTTCTGCATCCTGTTCAACGTCCACGGCCGCGGCAGTGTCTTGTGCATCATCGGCGGCGTGGTGACGTGGATGCTGTACCTGCTGGGCGGCGCGCTGGGCTGCGATGTGTACGCCGCCAACCTGTTCGCATCCCTGTTCGCGGCGGCGTATGCCGAGGTGATGGCCCGGGTCCGCAAGTGCCCTGCCATGCCCTATCTGGTCATCGCCATACTGCCCCTGCTGCCCGGCGCCGGCGTGTACTACACCATGAGCCTGGGACTGGAGGGCAACCGTATGGACGCCGTGGCCAAGGGACTGGAGACGGTGGGCATCGCCGGTTCTCTGGCGGTGGGCATCCTGCTGGTATCCACGGTGTTCCGCCTCATCTACCGCCATGCCCAGGGAGCGCGGGCGGAGAAGTCCTGATCCGATAAGCTGAAAAAGCCATCCCCCTGCACCGCAGGGGGATGGCTTTTTCCTCAGTCCTCGATATAGGCGTGGGGGTCGATGACGCTGCCGTCCTGACTGACGGAGAAGTGGAGGTGGGGGCCCATCTCACTTTCCGCCGCGCTGGTGGAGCCCACGCGGCCGATGATGTCACCGGCGCGGACGGACTGCCCCTCCGCCACCGGCACGTCCGATTGCAGGCTGCTGTACTGGGTGGTGTAGCTGCCGCTGTGCTGGATGACCACGGTGGTACCCATCAGCTCATCGCTGGTGACGGACAGCACCGTGCCATCCGCCGCGGTCTTGACGGCCGCGCCCTCCTCGGCCTGCACATCGATGCCGTTGTGGGTGCGCCAGTCCGCCATGGTCTGGTCATACAGCAGCTCCGTCATGCTGAACACCGTCACGGTGGTGCCGTCCAGCGGGGAGATGACCTCCGGCAGCAGCTCCACCGGCTCCTCGATGACCGCCTCCGCCTCCTGCACCGGTACCTCAACGGGCTCCGACTGGATCACCGGCTTGGTGGGCGCCGCAGGCACGGGGGTGACGGGAGTGGGCTTGATCTCAATGACGGGGTCCGGCTCCTTCACGGGGGAGTCGGCGGAAAACAGGGTGATATAGCCAATCGTTCCGGCGGCCAGCAGGCACAGAGCAAGGGCTATGTAAAAGCCCTTGCCGCCGAACATGGCCTTGATCTTGGAGTTGTCGAATCTGCTCATACGCGCCTTTCGGGTGGGACGCACCCACCGCCGCCCGTTTCCGGCCTGCGGCCCGCCGTGATAAAAAAGTCTCTGCCTGCATTGTGACCAGACAGAGACTTTTTTATGCACTTTTTTTCCGGCGCGGCTGTGTCAGTCGTAGAATTCCTCCGTCAGGCCCCGCCGCAGCAGACCGGCCAGCACATCTCTGGGCACCGCTTGCTCATAGAGAATGTCGTGTACCGCCTTGCAGATGGGCAGCTCCACACCGTACCGCTGTCCCAACAGCATCAGGGCCTTCACGGTGTAGTACCCCTCCGCCAGCTGGTGGTAATCCTGCCCGCGGACGAAGGACTCACCGAACTGCCGGTTGTGGCTGTACGGTGAGAACACCGTGGCCTCGTAGTCCCCTAAGTGGCACAGACCGTAGGCCGACAGCTCGCTGCCGCCCATGGCCTTGATGAGACGGGCCACCTCGCGGGTGCCGCGGCTCATGAGAGCGCCCTTGAGACTGGACATCTCGAAACCATCCAGAAAACCGGCGGCGATACCCACCACGTTCTTGGCGGCGGCGCCCACCTCATTGCCGATCATATCCCCGCCGTAATAAAAGCGGATGAGGTCGCTGGAAAACGATTGCACCAGCCGGCGCTTCACGTCCTCGTTTTCGCTGTCGATGACCATGCAGTTGGGGATGCCGCGGTAGAACTCCTGCACGTGGCCCGGCCCCAGCCACACGGCCACGGTGTTGGACGGGTGCAGCAGCTCCGCCGCGATCTGACTGAGCCGAGCGCCGGTCCCCATCTCCAGACCCTTCATGCATAAGACCGCCGTGCGGCTCCTCAGTGCCTGCAATTCCGACTGTCCCAGCAGGCTCCGCAGGCTCTGGGAGCCGATGGAGATGATGACCGTCTCCGCGCTCTCCAGCGCCGCGTCCAGCGCCGTGGACAGCGCCACGGACTCCGGCAGCGTCAGCAGGTCGTTCTGCCGCGTGGTGAGAAACGCCTGCATGCGGGGCGATGCCGCGCGGCCGTACAGGGTGACGCGGTGGCCGATGTGATCCAGATACCACGTGATGAGGGAGCCCCACCGCCCGCAGCCGATGACTGTAATGTTCATGGATATGTCTCCTTATAAACAGGTCCCGAAGCATGGCTTCGGGACCTGCCGTACATGACGATGTTGGTTACTTGACGATCAGCGTCTTGCCGTCCATCTCCGGCGGGCAGGCCAGCCCCATTACATCCAGGATGGTGGGGGCGATGTCGGCCAGACGGCCGGTGCGCAGCTCCGTACCGGCGCCGCAGAGGATGAAGGGCACCAGATTGGTGGTGTGGGAGGTCATGGGGCTGCCGTCGGGCTGCTTCATGTCCTCGGCGTTGCCGTGGTCAGCCGTGACCATGGCGATGCCGCCCATCTTCAGGGTGGCCTCCACCACGCGGCCCACGCAGGTGTCCACGGTCTCCACCGCCTTGACGGCGGCCTCCAGTACGCCGGTGTGGCCTACCATGTCACAGTTGGCGAAGTTCAGGATGATGACGTCATACGCACCGGACTCGATGCGCTCCACGCACTTGTCGCACACCTCCACAGCGCTCATCTCCGGCTGGAGATCGTAGGTGGCAACCTTGGGGGAGGCCACCAGCACACGGTCCTCGCCGGGGTACTGCTTCTCCACGCCGCCGTTGAAAAAGAACGTCACATGGGCGTACTTCTCGGTCTCGGCGATGCGCAGCTGGGTCAGCCCCAGACTGCTGAGATACTCACCCAGCCCGTTCTTCACGGCGATGCGGGGCCACGCCACCAGCACGTTGGGCATGGTAGCGTCGTACTCCGTGTTGCACACGTAGGTGGTGGGGAAGAATTCCCGCTGGAACCCGTCGAAGTCAGGGTCCACGATGGCGCGGGTGATCTCACGGGCGCGGTCGGGGCGGTAGTTGAAGAAGATGACGCTGTCGTTGTCGCTGATGGTGCCCTCGCTGTCGCACACCACCGGCTCCATGAACTCATCGGTGACGTTGGCGGCGTAGCTCTGTGCCACGGCGTCTACGGGATCGGGGTTGTGGTTTCCCTCGCCGTACACCATGGCGTCGTAGGCCATCTGCACCCGCTCCCAGCGCTTGTCGCGGTCCATGGCGTAGTAGCGGCCCATGACCGTGGCGATCTTGCCCACGCCCAGCTCCGCGCACTTGTCCGCCAGCGCCTGGACGAAGCCCTTGCCGCTGGTGGGGGACACATCGCGCCCGTCCAGGAAGCAGTGGAGATACACGCGCTGAAGGCCCTTGTCCTTGGCCATCCGCATCAGCGCGTACAGGTGGTCGATATGGGAGTGTACGCCGCCGTTGGACAGCAGGCCGTACAGATGCAGGGAGGTGCCGTTTTTCAGGCAGTCGTCCATGGCCTTGTTGTAGGCCTCGTTCTGGAAGAAGCTGCCATCCTCAATGGCGCGGCTGATGCGGGGCAGATCCTGAAACACCACGCGGCCGCCGCCGATGTTGGTGTGGCCCACCTCGCTGTTGCCCATCTGCCCTGCGGGCAGACCCACGTCCAATCCGCTGGCGGACAGGGTGGTGTGGGCGTATTCCTGGAACAGCCGGTCCAGCACCGGCGTCTTGGCCAGGGTGACGGCGTTGTCGTCTGCCGGCGGCGCAATGCCGAAGCCGTCCATGATGATAAGGGTCGTCGGAGTTTTGTTCATGCCTGCCTCCTTTTGCTCTTTAGTCCTGATTGGCGGCGTTGATGATCTCCACGAAGTCCGCTGCGTTCAGGGCGGCGCCGCCGATGAGCCCGCCGTCGATATCGGGCTGGCCCAGCAGCTCCGCAGCGTTGGCGGGCTTCATGGAGCCGCCGTACTGGATGGTAATGGAACGGGCGATGCGGGCGCCGTACAGGTGGCGCACGGTGGTGCGGATAAAGGTGCAGACCTCGGCAGCCTGCTCCGCGGTGGCGGTCTTGCCGGTGCCGATGGCCCACACGGGCTCATAGGCGATGACGCACTTGCGCAGCTTCTCGGCGGGCACGCCGGCCAGCGCGGACTTCACCTGCAGGGCGATGAGCTCCATGGTGATGCCCAGCTCCCGCTGCTCCAGCGTTTCGCCCACGCAGATAATGGGGTGCAGACCGGCCTCCAGAGCGGCCAGCACCTTCTTGTTGACGATGAGATCCGTCTCGCCGAAGTACTGGCGGCGCTCGGAGTGGCCGATGATGACGTACTTCACGCCCAGATCCTTCAGCATGTCGGCGGACACCTCGCCGGTGTAGGCGCCGGACTTCTCAAAGAACACGTTCTGCGCGCCCACGGACACCCGTGCGTCCTTGAAGGCTTTGATGGCGGTGGAAATATTCACGGCGGGGACACATACCACCACGTCGCACCACTTGGCCTTGGGCAGCAGGGCCTTCAGCTCCTCGGCGAATTTTTTCGTCTCGCTGGCGGTCTTGTTCATCTTCCAGTTGCCGGCGATAATGGTCTTACGGTATCTGCGATTCATAACACGTTTACTCCTCTGTCTTTCAAAACTAATATATCGTTACATGATACGATCGGATGTAAAGGGGGAGCGCCTCCCCCGTCAAGGGACCTTACTTGTCCAGCAGGCACGCCACACCGGGCAGCTCCAGCCCCTCCAGGAACTCCAGAGACGCGCCGCCGCCGGTGCTGATGTGGGTGATCTTATCGGCGAAGCCCATCTGCTCCACCGCTGCGGCGCTGTCGCCGCCGCCCACGATGGTGATAGCGCCGCTGTCGGCCAGAGCCTGGGCCATGGCGCGGGTGCCGGCGGCGAAGTTGTCGAATTCAAACACGCCCATAGGCCCGTTCCACACCACGGTGCCCGCGCCCTTCACGGCATCGCAGAATACCTTGATGGTGTCGGGACCGATGTCCATGCCCTCCCAGCCCTCGGGGATGGCCATGGTGCTGACCACCTGGCGCTTGGCATCGTTGGAGAAATCGTCCGCCGCCACAGTGTCGGAGGGCAGCAGCAGCTTTACGCCGTTCTTCCTGGCCTTCGCGATCATCTCCAGAGCGTAGTCCAGCTTGTCGTCCTCGCACAGGCTCTTGCCGATGGAGCCGCCCTGCGCCTTGGCGAAGGTGTAGGCCATGCCGCCGCCGATGATGATGGTGTCGGCCTTGTCCAGCAGGTTGTTGATGACGCCGATCTTGTCGCTGACCTTAGCGCCGCCCAGCACCGCCACGAAGGGCCGCTTGGGATCGTTCAGTGCGCCGCCCATGACCTCCAGCTCCTTGGCCACCAGCAGGCCGGACACGGCGGGCAGATACGCCGCCACGCCGGCGGTGGAGGCGTGGGCCCGGTGCACGGTGCCGAAGGCGTCGGATACGTACAGCTCCGCCATGGAGGCCAGCTCCTCGGCGAAGGACGGGTCGTTCTTCTCCTCGCGGGGATCGAAGCGCAGGTTCTCTAGCAGCATGATCTGACCGCCCTGCAGCGCCGCGGCCTTGGCCTTGGCGTCCTCGCCCACAATGTCCCTGGCGAAGATGACCTCCTGTCCCAGCAGCTCGCTGAGACGCTCTGCCACGGGGGCGAGGCTCAGCTTGCTTTTCCACTCGCCCTTGGGCTTGCCCAGATGAGAGCAGGCGATGACCGCCGCCTTCTTCTCCAGCAGGTAGCGGATGGTGGGCAGCGCCGCCACGATGCGCTTGTCGCTGGTAATGGCGCCGGTCTCCTTGTCCTGGGGCACGTTGAAGTCGCAGCGCAGCAGGATCTTTTTCCCGGCCACGTCCACGTCCAGAATGGTCTTTTTATTGTAGTTCATACGGATACATCTCCTTTTGAAATAGTATGTGTATGGGAAAAACAGATCAGCGCTCCGCCATCTCGCCCTGCCCGGACAGCCCGGGGAACCCGTTCTGTCTCAGGGCCTCGTAGGTCAGGATGGCCACGGAGTTGCTGAGGTTCAGGCTCCGCGCCTCCGCACGCATGGGCAGACGGAGACACCGGTCATAGTGGGCCGCGCGGAACGCCTCCGGCAGGCCCGCCGTCTCCTTGCCGAAGAACAGCCAGCAGTCCGGCGAAAACCGGGCCTGCGTGTAGTCCTGCGGGGCCTTGGTGGTGGCCAGCCACAGGTCTGCGGCCGCCTCCGGGTGCTGCCGGAACAGATCGTCCAGCCCGTCGTAGTCCCGCACCGTCACCAGATGCCAGTAGTCCAGCCCCGCCCGCTTCACGGCGCGGTCCGAAATGTCGAAGCCCAGCGGCCGCACCAGATGCAGGGAGCACCCCGTGGCGGCGCAGGTGCGGGCGATGTTGCCGCAGTTCTGGGGGATCTCCGGCTCGACCAGTACGATATGCAGCATAAGTGACCATCCTCCTCGCGGCTTGTCATCTATGGGCGCGGGCAAAACCGCGCCTGCCCTTGTCAACCGATGGTATTGTAATGCAACGGAAAAGAAAATGCAACTCAAAAATGCCAAAAACCCCCGCATTTTCTTAGAAATACAAAAAATGACCGCTGTTTCCATGGAAAAATGGTAATTTACGTCAGCGTTTTTCCTCTCTGAAAAATTGTGGCCAAAAAAAGTTGGAAAAATACTGGATTTTCCTGTAAAGCCTGCTATAATGAGGACAGACCGATTTATGCGAAGGGAGGAAGGGCCGATGGATCGTATGGACTGCATCAAGACCCATATCATCTGTCAGTGCGCTCCCTCTGTCGGAGTGTGCGCCGTCTGCATCGCCGAAAGCCGCTGAATACAGTGGTAAGCGGCGCGGGACGGCGTTTTTGTTTGCTTTTTAACAGGCAAACGACCTCCGGCACAGCAACCAGAGAATACAAAAAAGGACAGAAAGCGAGAGGGTAAACACCATGATTTCTCACGGCAAGGACATCAAGATCTTCACCGGCAACGCCAACCCCGCGCTGGCGCAGGAGATCTGCAAGCTCATCGGCATCAAGCTGGGCGAGGCGGAGGTCAAATCCTTCGCGGACGGCGAGGCGTCTGTCTCCCTGTACGAGAGCGTTCGCGGCAGCGACGTATTCCTCATCAACTCCACCTGCAAGCCGGTCAATGACAGCCTGATGGAGCTGCTCATCATGATCGATGCCTGCAAGCGCGCCTCCGCGGGCCGCGTCACCGCGGTGATCCCCTATTTCGGCTATGCCCGTCAGGACCGCAAGGCCAAGAGCCGCGATCCCATCTCCGCCAAGCTGGTGGCCAACATGCTCACCGCCTCCGGCGCGGACCGTGTGCTGACCATGGATCTCCATGCCAGCCAGATCCAGGGCTTCTTCGACATCCCCGTGGACAATCTGCTGGGCAACCCCGTGTTCGTGGACTACTACGCCAAGAAGTTCGGCGAGCGCTGCGAGGATATGGTAGTGGTGTCCCCCGATGTGGGCTCCGTGGCTCGCGCCCGCACCTTCGCCCAGAAGCTGCACATGAGCCTTGCTATCGTGGACAAGCGCCGTCAGAAGGCCAACCAGTGCGAGGTCATGAACGTTATCGGCGACGTGGCCGGTAAGGACTGCATCCTGTTCGACGATATGATCGACACCGCCGGCTCCATCTGCAACGCCGCCAAGGCCATCGTCGAGGTGGGCGGCGCCACCAGCGTCTATGCCTGCGCCAGCCACGGCGTGCTGTCCGGCCCCGCGCTGGAGCGCCTGAGCGCCAGCGTCATCAAGGAAGTGGCCCTGCTGAACACCATTCCCGAGTCCATGGGTGAGGGCTGCGACAAGATCAAGTATTTGTCCGTGGCGCCCATGTTCGCCGAGGCCATCGAGCGCATCTATCAGGAGATCTCCATCGCCAAGCTGTTCAACTGAACGCTTTGCAAACGGAAAAGACTGTGTTATAATAGAGGGACTGCGTTTGCAGTCCCTCTTTACTTTGCAGAAGGAGGCGAGAGCCTTGTTTTTTAATCGGAATCAGAGCGGCGGCGTCAATTGGCTCCTGGTGGGGCTGGGCAACCCGGGCACCAAGTACGAATCCACCCGCCACAACATGGGCTGGCTGGCGTTGGACAGCCTGATGGAAAAGGAAAATTTCAAACTCAACAAGCTGAGGTTCAAGGCGTGGACCGGTATTTTGGAGAAAAACGGCAACAAAATTCTGGTGATGAAGCCCCAGACCTACATGAACCTCTCCGGCGAGTCGGTGGGCGAAGCGGCGCGGTTTTATAAGGTGCCGGCGGACCATGTGGTGGTGATCTCCGACGACGTTTCTCTGCCGGCAGGCAAGCTGCGCATTCGCAAAAGCGGCTCCGCCGGCGGCCATAACGGCCTGAAAAATATCATCCAGCATCTGGGCACCGACGGCTTCCCCCGCATCAAGATCGGTGTCGGTATGCCGGCGCACCCTGACCACGAGATGATCGACTGGGTCATCGGCAAGCCTCAGGGCGAGGAGGCCAAGGTGCTCCGCGCCACGCTGGACCGCGCGGCGGAGGCGGCGCTGTGCCTCATGGAGGAGGGGGCGGACGCCGCCATGAATCGCTTTAACGGATAAAAGTTTTTCGTGCAAAACAATCGCATGTTGAAGAAGCTGCTCAAATGGCGATGACGCCTGCTGTACCAGGGAAAAGGCGCATTGCCCCCTGCGGCGGCCCGAAGAATGATGAACTGCCGGCTCCCGCAGACTGTGCGCGAGCCGCGGCGCATCGCTTTATGCACCGGCCCTGCGGGGCAGGGCCCCGCGTTTTCGCGTCCGCTCTGCGGCGTTTTTTGCGCGGCGCTTGCGGCGGTTTTTTCAGGTAATTTTCAGCAAGGGCACATAGAATAGAAAATGGTATATCGTCGGCAGGGGAGCCGTGCTTCCGAGGGCGGGTCACCTCCTCGGCCCTGCGGCTCCGGCGGCCGCGTCCCCGCACCCCGTAGGTGCCGGCGGTCTCGGCGGCCCGCTTCCATCTTCTTCCATGCCATCGGCGGCCCCATTTCTTTCAGCAGCGAAAGAAATGGGGGAAAGAACGCCGCCAAAAACCAATGGTTTTTGGATTTCCTTTGCCCGATTTAAATGCGGCAGGAAAAGGTTCCACAGGGAATCGGCCACGAGTCTACCCCCGCTGCCGCTGACAAGGCGGGCGGTGGGACTTGATGGGCCTACCGGCTTGGGCGATCATCAGATCGCGCACTTGCCGCCAGCGGCGGCAAGTGTAGGTGCGGCCCGCTGGGCCGCGGGAATATAAAAATTATGCGGAGTGTAAAGATGTTTCACTGTACAGCGCGGGAGTAGAAAGTTTTCGTGCGGAACGTGGGAGCGGCAGCGATAAGAGGAGCGTAAGTGATTCGTTGTACGACGATGTGCAGCATTTGGGTTTCCGCGGGGTACGCGGCGACAGGTTTTTGACGTACCCCAACCGCGCAGGAAGTCTTGAAACCTGCGGTTTCAAGCGGCGTTTTTGGTCACTTTTGAGGCTGCGGCCAAAAGTGACCCGTGCCCGCGGGCGCGGAACTCTCCCTGTTGGTGACATGGAGGAAAAACGAACGGGCCGTCGAGGACGCCGGCCCCTACAAAGGGTTAGGCGAAAGTGCGCCGGTATTTGGCGGTGCGTCGATGCGGGCCGTTGGGGACGCCGGCCCCTACGGGAGCGAGAGCGGGGCCGTCGGTGACGTCGGTGTTCTACATCTATCTTCTGAAGGAGAACTTCGC
>OGXJ01001849.1_pt1 | contig 15105 bp, 10 predicted proteins | sample 1576231 | NCBI WGS metagenome assembly OGXJ01 (sample SAMEA3541539, study PRJEB24748) | human gut metagenome | biome: human gut; feature: human-associated habitat; material: faeces | place: China | collected 2012
TTAAAATCCTGCGGGACTTATACTCCCATACGGGTTCGATTCCCGTTGCCGGCATAGGACTTCCTACAAATGAGTAGGAAGTCTTTTTTGTGTAATAGGAATTCTTTATTACACAAAAGGCACTATGTGCCGATGATGCACACCCACACTAATCTGTAGTTAGACGCAGATGACCGTGCATGGTGTTGGAATGTGCTTTGCACATTTTTGTATTAATAATCAATTTGTTGTTTAGAAATGAGGGTGCAATGGTAGAATTAGATGGAATGTTATCCATAGTAATGCCAGCATACAATGAGGAAAAATTAATATATCAAAGCATAATGAAGACACTTGATATAGTATCAGGCTTTGTCAGGGAAATTGAACTTATAGCTGTTAATGACGGAAGTAAGGATAATACAAAGGCGGAGATATTAAGAGCGGTAAGAAAAGACAAAAGAGTAAGGCTTGTCACTTCTGATAAGAACAGAGGTAAAGGTAATGCCATAATATCGGGCGTGTCGCAGGCTGAAGGAAAGTATATTGCATTTGTTGATGCAGATCTGGAACTTAATCCGGCACAGCTTGAGGGTTATCTTAAGAAAATGCTTGATGATAACGCAGATGTTGTTATCGGGTGTAAATTTCATAAGGGGTCAAAGCTTAAATATCCATTTAAAAGAAAAGTAATAAGTATGTGTTACTATATAATGCTTATAATATTATTCCATCTTAATGTGAAGGATACTCAGACAGGGCTTAAGGTGTTTAAGGCAGAAGCTATTAAACCGGTAGGACACCTTATAAGAACGTCAGGCTTTGCATATGATATAGAGCTGCTTGTGGCGGTGCATAGAAGGGGCTTTAAAATAGCAGAAATGCCAGTTGAGGTTGTCTTTGTAAGAGATAAGGGTGCTAACAGAATTGGAATGAAAGATTGCGTAAGGGCATTTGTGGATACATGGGCAATATTTGGAAGAGTGTATTTTAAACATTATTATGATTAATAGTCAGTAGTAATATTATAATAAAATCAGTTAAAACCCTAAAAAGAAATGTGTTATGCTATAGTAGGAATATTGTATACAGAAAATGTATGTGCTACAGTATATACGTTTTATTGTTACAATAAGGTTATAGTAAATAAATTCAGGCATTTATGCGTGGATTGGCGGACTTAAGAAAAGAGGAATACAGTTGAATAAGTTTAAAGAATTATTAGACAAAGCAGGCAATTTTAAATTTATTGAAAAAGTAAAAGGCTACATTATACTTCATAAGATAGCAGCAGTAACAACGGCAACAACTGCTGTGGCAGGAGAGAATATAAAGAGTGGTCTGTAATGGTCAGACAGTGAAATTACAATTAAATAAACTATAAGTATGATTTAGTAATTTCTGCATAAAATAATTCTGACAGATAAAATGTTACATTTTTTGGTGAATGGAGGAATTATGACAGAAAATATTAAAGTGAATTGGAAAAGGCTGATTTTAGCGATGGTGATAAGTATAGGAGCAGGAGTAATATCGTGGCTTCTTACAGGTAATTCAATGGAAATCTACAGAGATTTGAATAAACCTGCACTATCACCTCCTGGTCAGCTTTTTCCTATTGTATGGACAATTCTTTTTATACTTATGGGACTGGCATCTTATATTGTATGTGAGACAAGGGATGACGACAGAACAGAAGCACTCATATTATATGGAGTACAGCTTATTATCAATATAGGCTGGTCAGTTATATTCTTCAACTTTGGTGCTTTCTGGCTGGCGTTTGTATGGCTTATGATATTGTGGATTTTAATAATATTTACAATATGGAGATTTTTTAATGTTAATACAGTGGCAGCGTGGCTTATGGTTCCATATCTTTTATGGGTAACCTTTGCAGCATATCTTAATATTGCGATAGCGATTATGAACTAGTCAGATGCTTTTGGTATTAGGTGTTAATTAATGTAGTCATTGCGTAATTTTAGTGTAATAATTTCGCAATAAATTCAAAAATAGTTAACATATTGTTAACAATTTAAAGCTGTATAAGTGGTATAATTACAAAAATCTGCACAGTAGTAAGCATTAATGGAAAGAATTACCGGATTGTAAGAGTAGTGCAGATAATAGATGAAATATACAAAAAGTACAGTTTTACTGTATTTATTCGTTGGAAATGAGGAACAGAATGAAAAAGGCATGGCCACACATAAAATGTGTATTATTTATCGTTGTTCTGGCAGTGGTTATACTTGTGTGCGATTATCTGTTTGCTGAGAGTGGATATATACGTTTTGTGTTAAATGATGTGAACAGTTCAAATGAGAGCTACGACACAATAGTGCTTGGAGCTTCGCATACAAGATGTAGTATAGATACAGAATATCTTGATAAATATATGAATGTTAATTCGTTTAATATGGGAATACCAGGAGAGACGGTTGATGATTTCTATTATGTATTGAAATCAGTTGTCGATTCGGGTAATAATGTTAAACAGGTAATTGTGGATGTAGACTATTACTATTGGATGAATGGGCAGTCCCAGAATCATTTTTCCAAGTCATTTATATACCAGCAGATGAAAGATACTTGGGTTAAGGCAGAGTATCTGTGGAATAACAGGGCTGAACTTGATATAAGAAATGTATTTTCAAGAAGGCTGACCTGGAAATGCACGATAAAGAAGGCAAAGACTAATATTGCACTTAAAAAGACAAAAGAATATAAGAATTATGATATGTCGGCAGGACTTGATACAGATGGATATTTTGCAACCGCAGGTGGTCCATATCTTGGAAAAGGATTCTGTTACAGATACAGAATTAATGAAGTGCCGGGTAATCCATCATATGTTAATACAATGAAAGGAAATGCTGCTAAAAGCCTTGATAAGACAGTTATATCACAGTTTGAGCGTTTCCTTGATTATTGTGATGATAACGATATAAAGGTCGTATGTGTGTCAACACCTATAACACCGGATGCATTTAAGGAAGCACAGGTGGACAGGGCGTCCGAAAAGCTTAAAGAATTATTTGATAGCTACAATATTAAATATTATGATTTTAATAGGGCGCTTATGTCTGTGCTTCCAAGAGATGACTCGGGTTATGTGGATACAGAAGGACATATGTATGGAGAGCTTGCTATTAAATATTCAGATGTATTAGCAAAGGTACTTGCAGATGATGCAGAGGGAAATGTTAATGAGGAAGAATATTTCTACAAGTCATATGAAGATATGTATGAGACAATGAAAGACGATTATGAGGCGGCTACAGGACTTGAGTGGAAGTCTTATTAACTGCCATATATATTATACGAAAATACATAGGAATGGAGAAAGATATGTCATTTACGACTTTTGAGTTCTTTCTGTTTATAGCAGCGGCAGTTATTATATATTATGTGATACCTAAAAAGCTGCAATGGATATGGCTTCTTATAATAAGTTATGTATATTATGCTTCTTATGATATCTCGACAGTGTGGATGTTATTACTGACAACATATGTTACATACAGGGGCGGAATTCTTCTGGACAGATTGAATGAGCAGAAACCGCAGGACGGAATAAGCAGGGAAGAAAAGAAAGATTTCAAGAAAAATATTGTCCGTAAAAAGAAAAAAATAGTACTAGCTATGGTACTTATAGCGTTTGGAATGCTTGGGATTATGAAGTATACCAATTTTATGCTTGGAAATATAGATGCAGTTTTAAGACTTTTTGGAAGTGGAAAGCAGATAGGAATTCTTAATCTGACGCTGCCGCTTGGCATATCATTTTATACATTCCAGTCAATAAGTTATGTTGTTGATGTATACAGAGGCAAGCATAAGGCTCAGGGCAATTTCTTTAAGCACGCATTATTTGTTTCATTTTTTCCGCAGCTTTTACAAGGGCCGATTGGAAGATATGAGAGACTTGGAAGCCAGTTGTATGAAGGACACAGCTACAATTTAAAAGAATTGCAGTTCGGTGTCCAGAGAATACTATGGGGCTTTTTTAAGAAAATGGTACTTGCTGACAGGGTAAATGCGGCAGTCCTTCTCATATTCCATAATTACTGGAATTACGGCGGATGGTACAATGTGTTAGGAGTGCTTCTTTATAGCATACAGCTTTATGCAGATTTCTCTGGTGGAATTGATATTGTCATAGGAATTGCACAGATGTTTGGAATTACGATGGATGAGAATTTCAGACAGCCATATTTCTCACGCTCAATAAGTGAGTTCTGGAGAAGATGGCACATAACGCTTGGTACATGGATGAAGGACTACATATTCTATCCATTTTCTTTATCTAAGAGTATGGCTAAATTCGGCAAGTGGAGCAAGAAGAAATTTGGTAACAATGTTGGAAAGCTCCTTCCTGTAGGACTTGCCGACATTTTGGTGTTCTTTGTTGTAGGTGTATGGCATGGAGCAGCGTGGAAGTACATAATGTATGGTATATATAATGGCGTAATCGTTGCAGGAAGTGGAATGTTAGCACCTGTATATGCAAAGATACAGGAAAAGCTTCATATCAATCCTAAGAAATGGTGGTATCAGGGCTTCTGCATTATAAGGACATTTATTCTTGTCAATATAGGCTTTTATTTTGATATGGCAAATGATTTAAGAGCTGCTAATGCTATGCTGGTACAGACAGTTACAAAGGCACATATATCACAGCTTTCAATGGCGGCTGTTAAAGCTGTAGGGCTTACAAGTCAGGATTTGCTAATTGTTATAGCAGGCTGTATTATTATATTTGTTGTCAGTCTGTTAAAAGAAAAGGGAATTAACATAAGAGAAACAATAGCATCATATAATATTGTAATAAGATGGATTATATATATAGTATTTATAATGTTTATACTTATATATGGAAGTACAAGCACAACATCAGATTTTATATATGCTAATTTTTAATAATTACAGTAAATGAGTGGCGAAAATCAGGTTATAGCCGCTTATTTGCTGTTTTTTTGTTGTAGTGACAATTATTGTGGGAGGTGGTATAATAATATATGAATGCCTAAGTGGGGCATTTTCACATTTATTCTGTTCATAACGGAGTAGATAGTGAAGGCACACATAAAGTGTTCTTATTTTAAGGTTTGGTACGTTAGTAAGAATATTATATCAGGAGATGAATATGAGTAATAAAGATGACGGACTTTCACAGTTAATACAGGATGTGATTGACGGAAAAGCTGAGAAAAAGGAACTATGCAATAAGATTTACAAAGAGGTATACGCTTTAGCATACCCTGTATATCAGGACGAAGAAAAGAGTATGATCCAGGCAAAGAAGGCACTTATTGAGATATGTAAGAGAATAGGTGATTTTAACCTTGAAAGAAATATTCATAAGCAGGTTGCAGCAATTGCATCTGCGTTCTTCTTTACGAGTGTGGTAAGTGAGAATGCAGAAGAATTAAGGAATAATGCACCAACAGGAGAATATGAATATACTCGTATTAAGGATGATGAAGAATTCGTTACATATATGAAGCAAAAGGCAATAGCCTTCAGAAGCCCTAAGTCATTTGACCAGCAGGAGGAGAGCTTTAGAAATTTATCAGAGATAGAAATGTCACTTACAGAATTATACGCTTATGAGATGCTTTCTGTTGATGCGATTGAGAGCGTAACCGATGTTGACAGTTCTTATATAAGTGGCTGGTTAGCAGGCATAAGAAGTTATGTATTAGGTTATGAAACGGCTGGTAATGCCGATAATAATGATATGGCAGCAGTCACTGATAATGATGACAATTCATTAGATGAAAGTGATTATTCTGATGAAGAGTATGATGACAGTGATTATGGTTATGATGAGAATAATAATAATGACGATGATTATAGAGAAAGAGAAGCTGTAAGTTCTGTATACAGAAAAACAGGAAAAAGATTAAAGGAAAATGCTGTTACATTATTCATTAAAAGACTTTTTCCGGCACTCACACTTCCAGCAAGAATGATGGTTTCATGGATTGCAGGTGGTGTAATAGTTGTTATTCTTATTATTATTCTTGCTGTATCAGTTAAGGCTGGCAAGAGCAATAAGAAGAGTGCTTCTTATGAATACCAGAATATGCAGTATACAACAGAACAGGCTGCAACGAAGAATAATAAGAAGAATGAGGCGGCAACAGCTTCAACTGAGGCAGGCACAGAAGAACAGACTAAACAGAAGCAGACTGAGAATGTAACACAAAGTACTACTGGCAGCAGTTCTAAGAATACAACCAATAGGACAACAGCTAATACATCTGATAATGATAGCATCACAGGGAATACTAGTTCAGATAATAGTGGAAGCACAGACAATGATAACAATGGAAGTGGTGACACAGGAAGTACAGATAACGGAACAAGCGGAAGCGGTACTACAGGCGGAAGCACAGATAACGGAACAAGTGGAAGTGGTGACACAGGAAGTACGGATAACGGAACAAGCGGAAGCGGTACTACAGGCGGAAGCACAGACAGCGGAGCAAGCGGAAGCGGTACTACAGGCGGAAGCACAGACAGCGGAGCAAGCGGAAGCACTACTACAGGTGGAAGCACAGATAACGGAGCAAGTGGAAGCAGCACAGGAAGCGGCAGTTCAGGTTCATCAGACACAGTTAAATCAGCAGCTTCTGGTGTATCAGCTAATTAAAATGATGGGCAAAAATAACAATTATGGAGGAACATTTGCATGAAGTGTGTAATTCTTGCAGGTGGAAGTGGCGATAGTTTATGGCCATTGTCCAGAAAAAATTATCCTAAACAGTTTATGAAATTTAAGGAAGGCCGTTCACTTTTACAGGAAACGGTTGTCAGAAATCTGCCTTATTGTGATGAATTTATTATAGTAACTAATGAGGCATATAAGAATATTGTGAACGGACAGATGAAGGCGTTCCAGAGCCTGAAATACAGAGTTATTCTTGAGGGCACAGCTAAGGGTACAGCAGCGGCAATTATGCTTGGAACAATGTTTGCCAATCCAACTGAATTTGTATTAGTTGTTAATTCAGACAATTTTATTGATGGTGATGGATACAAGGATGCCATCATAGGAGCTAAAGAGATAGCAAAGACAGGCGTAATTGCGGCAGTTGGAGTTAAGCCTGAATATCAGGCGAAGAATCTTGGATATATCAAGAGAGATGGAAATGATGTAATTAAGATATTATCAAATGTTGATTTTGATGATGCAACATCTGAGATTGCAGACTGCTATTCATATGAGGAGGGGTATCTATGGAATAGTGGAATACTTGTGTTCAGGGCAGGTGATATGGTTAATATCACAAGAAAGAAATGTCCGGAATTGTATACAGCCTGCCGTACAGCTAAGAGAAAAGTTCCAGCTATAAGAAGGGCTATACGTTTCTCAGAAAATGTAATGAAGGACATAGTTACAGGAAGCATAGAAACACTTGTTCTTGAACACTGTGACAATCTCAAAGTAGTAGAGGCTGACATTTTATGGAAAGATATCGATAATGTATGTGATATTGAAATGCACCATAGTGATGATAAGCCTGACAATATAATTAAGAATGACTGTAGTAATATATCAGTAATTAACAACGCGCAAAGACAGCTTGTAGTTGCTAATGACTTAAGAGATATGGTAGTTGTCAATACAGAAGATGCTGTATACATTTCATCAAAGAAATCTGCTGATAATATTAAAGAGATTATTAAAGACAATCTTGACCAATATGAAACATACTTTGATTATAACCGTATCTCCTACAGGGAATGGGGTATACACGAGCTTCTTAATTATTCCAATGGTTATAAGGTTAAGAAGGTTACAGTATTTCCAGGAATGATGATGAATCTTCACCAGCATGAATTAAGGGCAGAATACTGGTCAGTTGTTGAAGGTACAGCTACTATTACAATAGGTACAGAAACTAAAGATTATCATAAATATGAGAGTGTATTCGTGCCAATCGGTGTTAAGCATAAAGTTGCTAACAAGACAGACTCTAATGTTGTCATTATAGAGGTTGGAATTGGTGATTCAATCCTTGATAATGATATGGTTAAGATATATGGACAGGATTTGGCAGATAATGGCGGCAATTATGTAAGAAAAGATAATTGTCCGATTGTCAAGCTTGACCCGGCATTCAAGGATAACCTCTGGGGCGGTACTAAGATAAGAGATGTATACGGCAAGAAATGTGATTATGATGTCATAGGAGAAAGCTGGGAGCTTTCTGCACACCCAGACGGGCAGAGCCGTATTGCAGAAGGATATTATAAGGGTATGCTCTTTAATGATTATCTTTCAATAATTGGCAAGGAAGCATTAGGCTGGAAGTGTCAGGCACAGGACAGATTCCCTGTACTTATAAAGTTTATTGATGCCAAGCAGGCATTATCAATACAGATACACCCGGATGATGAGTATGCACTGGAGAACGAGAATGAATATGGAAAGAACGAAATGTGGTATGTGCTTGATGCAGAACCTGGTGCATATCTGTATTGCGGACTTTCAAGAGCTTCTTCTAAAGAAGAGATAGAAGAACGTATAAAGAACAACACAATAACAGAAATCCTTAACAAGATAGAAGTTAAAAAGGGTGATGTTGTTATGGTAAAGGCTGGAACTATCCACGCGATAGGTGCAGGCATATTTATATGTGAAATACAGCAGAATTCTAACTGCACATACCGTATGTATGATTATGACAGACGTGACAAGTTCGGCAATCCACGTGAGCTTCACGTTGCCAAGTCATTAGATGTCGTTAATCCGGTTAAGTATGAGAAGGATAACAAATGTAATGTTATGCTTGCACATAATGAGCATTATATGTCAAAGCGACTTGTACAGTGCAAGTATTTTGAAGTTATCAAGTATGAAATAGAAGATGAAGCTAAGATACCAGTTGATGAAGCTTCATTCCTGTCAGTAATTGTAATTGACGGTGAAGGAACAATTATGACAGATGACAATGACAAGGAACTTAAGTTTAAGGCTGGAGAAAGCTTCTTTATTAATGCAGGCAAGAGAAATGTCGTTGTAAAGGGCAGATCAACCTGCATAATTACGCATGTATAATCAGACGGGAACGGAGGATTTGAATGAATAACAGTTCTGATAAAAAGGGAAGAAAGATAGCTTCATATATTATTCCCGGAATTATAACACTACTTGTTATGGTATTTGTTCTTATTGTAAAGGGAATATGGCCCTTTGGAAGTAACAGAATAGATTTATTTGATAATATGCAGCAGGTTGCTCCGCTGTATGCACATTTATGGGACGCTATGCACGGTAATGCAAGTGTGTGGTTTGACTGGTATACAGGACTTGGAACTAATGTGAGTATGAGTATATCAGCGTTCTCAATGTTCAGCCCATTTAACCTGCTTTTATATCTATGTCCAAGAGATTATATATTGGAATTCATATCAATTCTTACACTTGTTAAGATGTTTGTTATGTCAGTTACAATGTATGCATTTCTTAATAGGAGATATAAGAAATTAACATATAAGACTAAAGTTATATTTGCACTTGCATACACATTTTGTGGCTATGTGCTTTTATACGCTTCATGTTTTACACCTTGGATGGATATAGTTGCTTTATTTCCACTTCTTATGATGTCTTTAGATGTTATGGAAAAGACAGGAAAGAAGTTTTTCTATATTCTTATGCTGGCATTGTTATTTGTTATTAACTATTATATCAGTGCAATGTCAGTTGTATACATACTCCTTGCCGGTGGAATGTATATTATATTCAGATGTGACAAAGAAGAGAGAAGAAAATGTGCGTGGAACTTAGGGATAGGTACATTTACGGGAATTGGACTTTCAGCCTTTGTGCTTCTTCCGGTATTCTCGCAGCTTTCACAGTCACAGAGAACCGGTAACTCATTAAGCCTTGTACAGCAGTATATGTCATGGATTTCTAATCCGACATTCAGAAGCTTCAGTCTTGGCGAATTTGAAAGAATAATGATGTTCTATGGTATGGGAATATTCCTTGTGCTTATATTTACAGGCATACATAGAAGCAGAAAGTTACCGCGGTATAAGATGGATATAGATTTAAGAAAGCGTAACTGGTATGCAGTATCACTCTTTGCAATAATGGTTATTCAGGCAGTTGCAGAGGGTACTAACATTATGTGGCATTTTGGTTCATATAATGGATATACATTAAGAAATGGATTTATTATAGCATTTACATTCATATGTCTTGCAGCAATGTATGCAGATACTATAGTTGCAGATAGCAAAGAAGATAAAAAGAAGAATATAATATTAAGTGCAGTGTGTGTGGTAGTATGCGTTGCATTTGCACTTGGATATAAGTATATTCCAGTTAATTCCTACGAGAGGGCATTTGCATTTTTTATAGCAGTATTCGCAATTATGCTTGTTGTGCATATAATTAATGTGATAGTTAGAAAAGACGGATATGGAATTAACAGTATTATAAGATTAATGGCTGTTGAGATAATTATAGGTGCCATCGCTATGACAGGTCCACCTAAGTTCTATACTTATACGCCATATCAGTATGGAGATTATGTACAGCTTGCAGTGGAAGCGGCTAATAATCTTGAAATAGCCTCATCTCCGGTAGACAGAATAACTAATCCGGATTTAAGCCTTAATGCCAACTACCCTCTTGTTATGAAGAGAGGTGCAATGTCAAGCTTTACGGCAGCTCTTCAGAAGGAAAGCCAGAAGCAGACAGTAAGATGGGGACATTCAAAGTATTTCCTCTGGATGCTTGATTCAGGTAATACGGTATTCAGCGATGCTCTTATACACGTTACAGAGGCTGTTAATGTCAACAGATTAGACAGTTCATTGTATACACTTAAGAAGGTTGGAACTGATGGCTGTCAGTATAAGCTTTATACAGCTAATTACCAGCTGCCATTTGCAATGGTTACAGACTCATCTGTAAAAAATGTAGATTTTAATAAAGATTTTACTAAGAATGAAGCAACAATGTCTGCAGAGTCAGAAGATTATAATGATAATAACTGCTCGAAGGACTGGATATATATGCACAATATTATGTATAGTGCATTAAGCCATGATTCAAGTGGTATTGTTACGGAATATGGTACTCTTACAGATACTAAAGAGATTACTGTAAATAATAATCAAGTTGCAGAAGATAATATAGCTTCTGATAATCTTGAAGATTACAGAACAACACAGAATAAGCATATTATACAGACTTATAAGGATTCTGTAACAGGAACAAAGGCTGTATATATGAGTGTTACTGATCGTAATATAGGCGACTCAGATGCCAATGTATCTAATCTTTTCAGAAGTGTAAAGATAACTGTTAATGGTAAAGAGATTGCAATACCGACAATAGGTAATGTAAAAAATAAGTATTACACAACGGATTATAATAACGGACTTATATATCTTGGAACATTTTATGATGAAGATATTGAGGTTCAGGTAGAATATACAAGACCATATGATTCAGCAGGTAATGTAATCACGGATAAGTCGATTGTCACAATCGCAGGAATTGACCTTAATAAAATGCAGTCACTGTGCGATAAATACGCTGATAAGCAGAGTGATGTAACATATACTAATAACTCAGTTACTATAAAGGTTGACGGAAGCGGTAATGATAATTATGCAATAATTCCAATCATTAAGAGTGATAACTGGACAGTTACAGTTAATGGAGTAAAGTGTGATACAGACGAGATTGCTGGAATATTTACAGGGGTTAATATTAATGACGGAAGTAATGAGATTGTATTTACATTTAAACCATCAGGAAGAAATGCAGGAACAATTATATCTTTGATTATTCTTATTGTTATGATAGTTCTTATGGTTATTGACCATAAGAGAGGGATAAATGTTCCTCAGTGGTTAGGAATGTGTGCAAGTGGTGTATATCTTGCAATAATTGCAGTGCTTGCAGCTGTTATGTTTGCAATTCCACTTGTTGCCAGCGTGATTGCGAATATACAGTATATATTGTAATAACAGATATTGGGGTTGTGAATGTTTAAAGCAGTAGCAGGATACTATAAAGATAATGAACGGTTAAGGCTTTTGGTGAAGATAATAGCAGTATGGCTTATTTCAAGGGCAGTTATGCTTCTAATGGTTCCGGTGATGAATCTTATTGCTGATGAGCCGCACCAATGGCTGTATTATATGAATCCGTGGGATGCAGAGTGGTATAAAGGGATTGTGGAGAATGGTTACCAGCCTCCTAAGTCATCAGGTATGGCAAGCTGGGCTTTTTTCCCGCTATACCCTCTTGTGTGTATGGCAGTAAGACTTGTCACAATGGGAAGTATAGATACATATGCCGTTGGAATGACAGTTTCCAACATATGTATAATTATAGCAGTGTATTATGCGGTTAAGTATGCAGATATAGAGCTTGATATGAAGAAATATAATAAAAAGACTGTTGAGGATATTATTATATTTCTTATGCTTGCAGGACCATTTGCCGTGTACTATGGTGCTATGTATACAGAAGCACTATTCATATTGTGTGTTATACTGTGCTTCTATAACTCTGCCAGACATAATTATATGGCAGCAGGAATAGCGGCGGCGATGGCAAGTGCAACACGAATTGTTGGCTGTATGCTTGTGTTTGTGCTTATAACATATATGTTTATGGAGACCTGTGCAGAGTGCAGGGCTAAGCATAATTCAGAAATGAAAGATAATAAAGAAGCTGGTATAATAGATAAGTGTATGCTTACAGAAGAAGCTGGTATTATGCTGGCTGGAAATATAAGCTTAGCCAGTGTTATAAAAACTTTTATTAAAAATGTCATAAAAGAACCAAAGAAGCTTGTGGCTATTATGATAAGCCCTCTTGGCATATTCATATATATGAATTATCTGAGATACCTTTGCGGTGATTCGTGGGCATTTTACCACGTCCAGAGAGCGTGGAGAACACAGAAAATGTTTCCAGTAATCGGAGTATTGTTTAAGTCGTGTACAGGACAGCTCACAGCGGCATCAGGAGTTAAGACACTCAATGGAATAATTCTTGGCTGGCTCTGCGTTATAACGCTTATGCTTTATGCGGCGATGATAAGAAAGAAGCATTATGCACTTGGAATATTTGGAATAATAGTACTTCTTATTCCGCTTACATCAAGCGTTATGAGTACATTGAGATTTATAATGGGTTCATTTGTAATATATATAGGAGTGGCAGAGATAATCGCAGGTTGTAACAGGTATGTACGGTATGGAATAATTACGTTGTTGTCTATAGTTGAGATTGTTGTAATATCGGCGTGGTACTTCTGGGACGGTCTGCTTATGTGAAAAGACTTGCTATCTTTATATATTGGTATTATAATTAACACGCTTTTTAAATTACAATTATATATACTGGAGTTAATCTGGTATGAGAATATTAAAAGGAGAAAATATATGTTATCAGTAGTTGTACCTACATTTAATGAGGGAAAGAATATTAGAAATCTGGTGACACAGATAGATGATGCACTTAAGGGAATTGATTATGAAATATTATTCGTAGATGATAGTAAAGATAATACACCTGATGTAATCAGGGAAGTAGCTAAGGATTTTCCACAGATAAGACTTGAACATAGAACAGGTGAAACAGGTCTTGCAACAGCAGTTCTTAAGGGATTTGAACTTGCTAAGGGTGAGTATATGGCTTGTATGGATGCTGATTTACAGCACCCACCAATTGTACTTAAGTATATGTATAAGGCTATGGAAAGCGGTGCAGATTTCTGTATACCAAGCCGTCTTATACCTGGTGGAGATGATGGTGGACTTAACTGGTACAGAAAGTTCGTATCTGGTACAGCAAGAAAGATAGGACAGTGGATGCTTCCTTGTCTTAGAAAGATATCTGACCCAACAAGTGGTCTTTTTATGTTCAGACGTGAAGTGATTGAAGGAGCAGACCTTCAGCCAATAGGCTGGAAGATTATGGTCGAAGTTCTTGCAATGGGTTCATATAAGAAGGTAGTTGAAATCCCATATAAGTTCCAGCAGAGAACAGAGGGCGAATCTAAGCTTTCAGGTAAGGTTACAATGGAATATTTAAAGCAGCTTAAGGATCTTAGAAAGAGATACAACAAGTCTAATAAATATGAAGTGGAAATCTGGTCAACAGAAAAGATGATGGCAGAATAAGCTTTTGTAACTGGAAGGAGTAATAATGGGTAAGTATTTTGGTACAGATGGATTTCGTGGTGAAGCTAATGTGAACCTTACGGTCGACCATGCATTTAAAGTAGGAAGATTTTTAGGCTGGTATTATGGCAAGGATAAAGAGGATGGCAAGGCTAAGATTGTAATAGGCAAGGATACAAGAAGAAGCAGCTATATGTTTGAGTATTCATTAGTTGCAGGTCTTACAGCCTCAGGAGCTGATGTTTATCTTTTGCACGTTACAACAACACCAAGCGTATCTTATATAGCAAGAACAGAAGATTTTGACTGCGGAATTATGATATCTGCAAGCCACAATCCATTTTATGATAACGGAATAAAACTCATCAACAGCAAGGGTGAGAAGATGAGAGAAGACGTCATAAGTGAGATTGAGAAGTATCTTGATGGCGAACCGGAGAACATACCATATGCCACTAAAGAAAATATAGGCTGTACAGTAGACCATACTGCTGGACGTAACAGGTATATGGGTTATCTTATGAGCCTTGCAATATATTCATTTAAGGGTATGAGAATAGGTCTTGATGCGGCTAACGGAAGTGCCTGGACACTTGCAAAGGCAGTATTTGACGCACTTGGAGCTAAGACTTATGTGATTAATGCCAGTCCAGATGGTACTAATATTAATACTAACTGTGGTTCTACACATATAGAAGGCTTACAGGATCTTGTTAAGAGGGAACATCTTGATGCAGGCTTTGCATTTGACGGCGATGCCGACAGATGTCTTTGTGTAGATGAGAATGGCAATGTTATAACAGGAGACCATATATTATATATTTATGGATGTTATATGAAAGAAAGAGGAAAGCTTATAGATAATACAGTTGTTACAACAGTAATGTCTAATTTCGGACTTTACAAGGCATTTGATGCGGCTGGAATAGACTATGCGAAGACTAAAGT
>OGXJ01001884.1_pt1 | contig 14876 bp, 15 predicted proteins | sample 1576231 | NCBI WGS metagenome assembly OGXJ01 (sample SAMEA3541539, study PRJEB24748) | human gut metagenome | biome: human gut; feature: human-associated habitat; material: faeces | place: China | collected 2012
CTTATTGTAGCGGCTGTGGCTATAACGCCGATTCTGCCTGTTTTTGTCTTTTTTGCAGTAGCAAAGGCAGTCGGATTTATAACGCCTGTGTAAGGAACAGGCAGGTCGCTTTCGAGCTTTTTGCCCGCAACAGAACTTACCGTACCGCAGGCGGCAACAATCATTTTTACATTATTCTCAAGCAAAAAATTTGTATCCTGAAAAGCATATTTTGTAATGATTTCTCGGCTTCGGTTTCCGTAGGGAACTCTGCCCGTATCGCCGAAGTATATTATATTTTCATTTGGAAGAATGTGCAGAAATTCTCTTACCGCACTCAATCCTCCAAGCCCGGAGTCAAACACACCGATGGCATTAGCTGAAGACATATTAAAACCTTCTTTTCGTTATTGCATAAAATTATACCTCTTAATAATAACATATAAAGGCATCGGTTTCAAGTTAAAACAAAAAAATAATGCGTGCCGTTGCCCTTTTCTGTAATTGACAAGTGCACATATTAACTGTATAATATATTGGTGAATACATTTAGAAAGGATGTATGACTTTGGAAATAAAAAATGCTTTTGAATATATTGCAGGTAAGGTTGAGGCTCAGCTTGCTCCTGCCGGATATACAAGACAAAAGGTAGCGGCCGATGATAAGCAGGAAATTGTAGCGCTTTTTACAAGCGAAAATGTTGCTTATTCGGTAGTTTATTACAAAGAAAAAACTCATATGGTACTGCGCACCTGTACTATGACAGAGGAAGGCCCTGACAACGAGTGGAAAACTCTTGCCACATGGATGCTTGACGAAGAAAGCACACAGAAAGATGTCGAGAGTATTTCAAACGACTTTATCGAGGGCGTTTCGGGCGCTGTTGCCGTTAAGCGTGCAAAGCAGATTAAGCAGAAAAAGAAAAAGGACGATGACGGCAATGCGGATCCAAAGTTCCTTGCAAAGCGCTTTGTAGCTGTTTTCCCTGAACTTAAAGAGGAAATCAAGTACGAAGAGGACGGATATTTTCCGTTCAGAGGCGCAACTTTCGCAAAAGAAAAGATTGCTCCGAAGATTGTTGATTATGTAAAATCCGCAACAAAGCCGCAGCTTGAAAAACTCGTTGGTATCTTTAATCTTCAGTACAACAACGGCGATGTTGACACACGCGCAATTATCACCATAGTATTGCTCAATGCACTTGATGATGAGCAGTTCAACACAGTGTTTGAGTATTTAAGCGATGACCTGAAAAAGGCCGCAAAAGCCGCAAGAAAATACAAGGGCAAAAAGGTTAAGCCCGAAAAGCCGAAGAAAAAGAATGTTTCTAAAGCATCGACACTTAATGATTAATCTTATATAAAAGCAGAAATACTGCGATTTTTTGCGAAAAAACACTTGACTTAGTGTTTTGTATATGATAGAATAGTTATACCTCTGAAAGGGGCTTTATTTTTCTGCCCTATTGAGGGAGGCTAAAATATTCCGAAAAAACCGGGAGGTGCCGTTATGAGAGTTAAAATCACATTGGCCTGCACAGAGTGCAAACAGCGTAATTACAACACAATGAAAAACAAGAAAAACAGTCCCGACAGACTTGAAATGAACAAGTACTGCCGTTTCTGTAAGAAACACACTCCGCACAAGGAAACAAAATAATGGAGGTTTAAAATGGCTGACAAAAAGGTTGAAGCTAAAAAGGCTGACGCTAAGAAAGCGGATGCCAAGAAACCTGCTAAGAAAAACAAACAGAATGTTTTTCAAAAGCTTTTTAAGTACCTCAGTGCGTGCAAGGGTGAACTCAAGAAAATTACTTGGCCTTCACCAAAGCAGACTACAAAGAACTTCGGTATTGTTATCGGCGTAATTGTAGTTGTGGGACTGTTCATTTTCGGCCTTGACAGAGGACTTTTCGCTCTGCTCGGCTTAGTTATGAACACTTCAGCTTAATCTCTGTTATTACTAACTTACGAAAGGAAGAAAGTAAATGGCAGATCAAGAAGCAAAATGGTATGTAGTGCATACTTATTCCGGCTACGAAAATAAGGTAGCAGCTGACTTAATGACAACTGCAGAGAACAGAAATCTTCAGGATATGATTGTTGATGTTAAAGTACCTACAGAAATCGTAACCGAAACCGTTGGCGACAAAACAAAAGAGGTTGAAAATAAAATTTATCCTTGCTATGTATTTGTTAAGATGGTTTACACTGATGAAACGTGGTATGTAGTACGAAATATCAGAGGATGCACAGGATTTGTAGGACCGGGATCTAAACCTGTTCCACTTACAGATGCTGAGGTTTACAGAATGGGCGTTGAAACCCGCTCTGTAAAGGTGAACTACTCGGTGGGCGATTCAGTTCGTATTATCGATGGTCCCCTTGATGATTTTGTCGGTGTGGTTGAGGAAATCGACGCTGACAAAAACTATGTCCGTGTCATTGTTTCAATGTTCGGACGAGAAACTCCGGTTGAGCTTGAGTTAGGTCAGGCTGAACTGCTTGAGGATTAATCGCAGATAATTTGCCTTACGGCTTATTATTGGGAACAAAATGTTCCCTGTGGGAGGGAACCTACATAGTGGTGTCCCGCAATTTACCACGAATTTTGGAGGTGCAAACACAATGGCTCAGAAGGTAGTTGGCTTAATTAAGTTACAGATACCTGCCGGAAAGGCTACTCCGGCTCCGCCTGTTGGACCTGCTCTTGGTCAGCACGGCGTAAATATCGTTGCGTTCACAAAGGATTTTAACGAGCGCACAAAGAATGACATAGGTCTTATTATCCCTGTTGTTATCACAGTTTATGCAGACCGTTCATTCACTTTCGTTACTAAAACTCCACCGGCAGCAGTTCTTCTTAAGAAGGCTTGCGGCATTGAGAGTGGTTCTGGCGTACCAAACAAGACAAAGGTAGCTCAGATTACTCGTGAGCAGATCACAAAGATTGCAGAGCAGAAAATGCCGGACCTTAACGCAGGTTCTCTTGAAGCTGCAATCAGCATGGTTGCAGGTACTGCAAGAAGCATGGGTATTACAGTAGTTGACTAATTATCCGGGTGGGAGGGAATTCCCGATTGACCACCTATCAATGGAGGAAAACTGATGAAACACGGTAAAAAATATGTTGACGCAGCTAAGCTCGTTGACAAATCAAAATTATACGAACCAGGCGAGGCTCTTGAAACTGTTATCAAGACAAGCACCGCTAAGTTTGATGAAACCGTTGAGCTTCATGTAAAGCTCGGTGTTGACAGCCGTCACGCTGACCAGCAGGTTAGAGGCGCTGTTGTACTCCCTAACGGTACAGGTAAAAATGTTAGAGTTCTTGCAATTTGTAAGGGCGCTAATGAGGAGCTTGCAAAGGAAGCAGGTGCTGACTTTGTAGGTGCTGAGGATATGACTCAGAAGATTCAGCAGGAAAACTGGATGGACTTTGATGTTCTTATCACAACTCCTGACTGCATGGGTCTTGTAGGTCGTTTAGGTAGAATCCTTGGTCCTCGTGGTCTTATGCCAAACCCAAAGGCAGGTACTGTTACTCCTGACATTGCTAAGGCTGTTAAAGAAGCTAAAGCAGGTAAGATTGAGTACCGTCTTGACAAAACAAACATCATTCACTGCCCAATCGGTAAGGTAAGCTTTGGCGCAGAAAAGCTCGGCGAGAACTTCGATACACTTATGGAAGCTATCGTAAAGGCTAAGCCTGCTGCTGCAAAGGGTCAGTACATTCGTTCAGTTGCCATTGTATCAACAATGGGACCAAGCGTTCGTATTTCACCTGCTAAGTTTGGTGTTTGATTATAATTACTTTAATGTTTACACCTTTGGTGTGAATATAAATTCGCTGTTCTAAAGACAGCAGGTGCAATATGCATAAAGGTTATACCGCCTGCCGAGGAAGATGCAATTTTACATTATTTTTGTATTTTTGCGGCAGTCCGAGGTCTAATCGGACTGCCTTGTTTTTTAAGAACTTTAGATACTGCGTTTAAAAAATTTTGGAGGTGAAATAATTGCCAAGTCAAAGTGTTTTAGAGCAGAAGAAAGTCATCGTTGAAGAACTTACAGCAAGACTTAAGAACTCTGTTACAGGTTTAGTTGTTTCATACGAGGGTATCAATACTGAGGACGATACAAAGCTTAGAAAAGAACTTCGTGAAAACAATGTACACTATTCAGTAGTTAAGAACACACTTTTATCTCGTGCTTGTGATGAAGTAGGTCTTGAGGGCATTAAGCCTGTTCTTGAGGGTACAACAGCTCTCGCTACAAGCGACAGCGAATATGCTGCTGCTGCAAGAATCCTCTGCAACTATGCTAAGGATCACGATAACTTTAAGGTTAAGTCAGGTTACCTTGACGGCGCTGTTATTGATATGGATACAATCACAGCTCTTTCAAAACTTCCTACAAGAGATGTACTTCTCGCAAATGTACTTGGTGCATTCCAGGCACCGATTGCTTCTTTCGCAAGAGCTATTCAGGCTGTTGTTGATAAGGGCGGTGTTGAGGCTTGTTTAGCAGCCGCAACAGAAGAGGCTCCTGCTGAGGAACCTGCTGCAGAATAATCTGCAATATTAACTTAAATTTTACAACTTATTATATCGGAGGTAAATTAAAATGGCATCAGAGAAAATTACTGCTATTATTGAAGAATTAAAAGGCCTCACAGTTCTCGAGCTTTCAGAGCTTGTACACGCTGTAGAGGATGAGTTTGGTGTATCAGCTGCTGCTGCAGTTGCTGTTGCAGGTCCTGCAGAGGCTGCTTCTGCTGCTGCTGAGCAGACAGAGTTTGATGTAGTTCTTAAGAGTGCTGGCGGCAACAAGATTGCTGTTATCAAGGCCGTTCGTGAGATCACAGGTCTTGGTCTTAAGGAAGCTAAGGCTCTCGTTGACGGCGCACCTAAGACTCTTAAAGAGGCTGTATCTAAGGACGAGGCTGATGAGATCAAATCTAAGCTCGAAGCAGCCGGCGCTGAAGTTGAAGTTAAGTAATTTAATTTCCAAAGTTTTTTATCCCGACGGATTTATCCGTCGGGATTTTTTGTTTGGCTTTTTATTAAGATTTCTTTATCAAAAATTAGGTAATTATGGTTTAGCTTAATTTATTGCAATGTTAAAATGCATAACTAAAAGATTTGGTCGACCTTTTTAAAGGTCGTGGGTGTGGGCAAAGCCCACAAATATTTTCTGCTTACGCAAACTAACGATAGCCAAACAACTTGCTGTTTGGCAACTTGAACACAACGGCGAAAGCCTTTGCGAGAGCAATAAAAGAAAATACACTTCATTTTCATAGTCAACGCAATGCGTTGACTATGCTTTTAGCGTTTCTGCTTATAATGGCTGTCGCCTGTTTTGCCAAACTTAAGTGCAAGCACGCAAACAGCGTGGCTGTTTGCGCCCGATAAATTATAATATCGGAAGATATTATGGGCGCTGCCCAAACCCGCAAGCCTTTAAAAAGGCTTGACCTAAATTTTTAAGTCTATCTCTCAACTGTTATTTTACCCAAATTAAAGCAAAAATCCCGATAAAGTCGCACTTTATCGGGATAAAATTTTAATTAATGCTTAAATTTTGTACCGCCTTTTGATACATCCTGCTTTGGAAGTTCTACATCTGCGGTGTCAAATTTTCTCTTTTTGATTTTGCCTGCTTTACCTGTTGCAGGAGCAAATTTGTATCTGCCACGGCTCTTTACTGTAGCAATAATAAAGTAAACAATACCTGCAACACTTAAAATCAAGCACACAATACCTGCATAAAGCATCCAATGTCCGTTATCTGATTTACTTGTGTTTTTCTTGATAAAGTTGAAATCATCGCCGTCGCTGTCGGTAAGAGATGCGTTTTTGAGATTTGCGGAAATATCGTTCCAATCGCTCTGTGAAAGCGTTTTATCGTCAATAGTATCTTTGCTTACAGAATACATCTGTGCAGGAGGCGCAGTGGTTTCGGGTACAGTATATGTTGACTGACCGCCGCCTACATATACATCGTCGCCGTCGCTGTAGTATGGCTTATCATCATAACTGTAAGTAGGCTCTTCATAATAAGGTTCTGTAGGCTCCGTTTCCGGCTCGGGATAATATGTCGGTTCGGGCTCGGGAGCATATGTCGGTTCGGGTTCCGGCTCGTATGTCGGCTCCGGTTCGGGTTCCGGCTCATATGTCGGTTCCGGCTCGGGAGCAGGCTCGGTTTCAATAATTTCTCCGCCGCTTTCTTCGCCTTCAACCGCACTTACCGAAAAAGCAAATACAGAAAAACTGAGTGCAAGTACGGAAATTAAAGCAATTATTTTTCTTTTCATACTGTTGACTCCTTTCATATATTTAAAAGGTTATTAATCGGTTGAAAATATCTGCACTAAATGCCACACAAAGGCTGTGTGGCATTTTGATTTTTAAACTTTTACTTTGAAGAAGATGAACTTGAAGAACTTGAGCTTGAAGAACTTGAGCTTGCTGATGAGCTTTCAGGTTTTACAAAGTAAAGCTCAGGCTTGTACTGGTCGAGTACAGACTGGTTCTTTTCGCAATCTGTCTTTTGAGCAAGGTCATCAACATACTTTGCAAACTCGTCTTTTTTCATATCTGCAAGCAATTTGTTGCGCTGTGTTGAATCGTAAACATAGCTGTCAATGTCTGAGTTGATGTCACCCTTATAGATAAGGTAGTAAACCGCTGTATTGCCTGAACCTACCTTAACTGTCTTAGCCTCGTTCGCTTTCATTTCGCCGAGAGCTGTCTTAAGCTCATCGCCGAGTGAACTGCTTTTAAGGTTTTCTACAGCTGATGTTGACGGATCGTCTGTAAGTGAGTTAGCTGTCTTGTACTTATTTACAATATCGTCAAAAGAAGTACCGTTATTAAGTTCCTTTGCGTAACCGTCAAACTCGTCTGTAATCTTCTTTGCGTCTTCGTCGGAAAGCGCTGCATCTTTGCTGTTGTTTGACTCGTCGGTTGTTGACTCATAAAGATTTGCTTTTATGTACTTATAGTCTGTATAGTTTTCTGTAAAGTATGAAATAAATTCGTCATCCTTTACCTCTTTTGAACCGCCCTCACCGTAAAGCTTTTCAAATACTGCTGTGTATTTTGTGTTATAAAGTGTTGTGCAATATTCAAAGCTTTCAAAAGAAACACCGTAAGGCTCGTACTGGTCTTTATAAGGCATATAGTAGCCGTATGAAGCGTAAGGGCCTACTGTCCAATATTCCTCGGCTGTTTTTTTAGCCGAATCTGCGGTAGCGCCGCTCATATCAATGCCGAGCTCCTCAACGAGGTTATCAGTCACAATGTAATTAAGACACATTGTTTCTGCCTCGTTTTTGATCCAATCTCTTGCAATCGCCTTGTCGCCGTCATCGTCTGTAATCTCAAGGTCAAGCCATGAATCGGAGGCCTCGTCATAAGATGCGAGCTTCGACGCATAATTTTGAGCTTGTGAGTAAGCTGTTTTAAGCGAGTAGCTGTAAACGCCGATTGGCAATTCTACTTTATCTGTCCTGTAAGCCCATTCTGCATTAAGGCTGATTGGAGTGCAGCCAACCGCTGCAACAGCAATAATCAGTGCAAGCAACAATGAACCGATCTTTGCATATGGTTTCATAATATTTACCGTCCTTAAAAAATTCTATTTCACCCGTAAAATGACAGGGTGCGTACTTTATGATTATACACAAAAAAATTTGCATTGTCTATATATTTTCTAAAATTTATTGCTTTTTCGGCAAAGTTTTCAGACAACTGTCAGATTTTAAATACTTTTTTGAGCATATCAAGCGATGAACCGCCGCCGCATCTTATTGTAATGTACGGTTTGGTGCCCGCAGACAGCATTGCTCTGCCGTTGAGCCTTGAAAGAAGTTCTATAACCTTCGGCGATTTTATCTCTTTGACAAACAGTAAAACATTGGTATCCGTCTGCCTGATTTCGTAAATACCCATTGCGTTTGCACAGTTTCTTATAAGCGCAATATCAATAAGTCCGAGCACGGATTCGGGAATTTCGCCGAAACGGTCTTTGAGTTCGTCCTTAACATCAAGGCTGTCCTCTTTGTTGCGTATATCGGCGATTCTGCGATATACATCAAGTCGGAGAGTAAGGCTTTCTACATAGCTCTCCGGAATGTGCGCATTTACCGAAATATCAATAAGACAATCAAGGTCGGCAGACTGTGCGGCTTCGCCCTTTTCTTCGCTTACCGCCTCGCCCAACAGCTTAAGATACATATCGTATCCGACAGATTCCATATGTCCGTGCTGTTGAGCACCCATAATGTTTCCTGCGCCTCTTAATTCAAGATCTCGCATTGCGATTTTAAATCCGCTGCCAAATTCGGTAAATTCTCTGATAGCGGCAAGGCGCTTTTGCTGAATTTCTGTAAGCACTTTGTTTTTGCGGAATGTAAGATAAGCATAGGCTCGACGGTTGCTTCTGCCTACTCGTCCTCTTAGCTGATGCAGCTGTGAAAGTCCCATTCTGTCCGCATTTTCTATAATTAGCGTATTTGCGTTCGGCAGGTCAACACCCGTTTCTATTATAGTGGTGCATACTAATACATTTACTTCCTGTTCAATCATCATTCGCCATACTTCGCTAAGTTCGTGCTCTTTCATTTTGCCGTGACCTATGGCTATTTTTGCCTCGGGCACAGCCTCAAGAATTCTTGAGGCACAGGATTCAATAGTCGCAACATCGTTATGCAGGTAGAAAACCTGTCCGCCTCTTCTCAGTTCCTTGCGGATAGCCTCGTTAATTACCGCATCGTCATGTTCAAGAACATAAGTCTGTACAGGCTGACGGTTTCGTGGCGCTTCCTCGATTACACTCATATCTCTTAAACCGCTCATTGCCATATTGAGAGTTCTTGGAATAGGTGTAGCCGAAAGAGTAAGAACATCAACATTTTTGCAAAGCTCCTTAAAGCGTTCCTTTTGTGCCACGCCAAAGCGCTGTTCCTCGTCAATGATTGCAAGTCCGAGGTCACGGAACTCAACATCTTTTTGCACAAGTCTGTGCGTGCCGACCACCAAATCTACCTCTCCACGCTTTAGCTTTTCTATAGTTTCTTTCTGTTGTTTTGCCGTTCTGAATCGTGACAGCAATTCAATTCTTATCGGATAGCCCTCAAAGCGCTTGCACACAGTCTGGTAATGCTGCCACGCAAGAATTGTTGTCGGGCAAAGCAATGCGCATTGTTTTGAATCCGCAACGCACTTAAATGCCGCTCGCAGTGCCACCTCTGTTTTGCCAAAACCTACATCACCGCACAAAAGTCTGTCCATCGGTGAGGTTTTCTGCATATCCGTCTTGATTTCATCACAGCACCTAAGCTGGTCGGGAGTTTCTTCGTATTCAAACTTAGCCTCAAAATCGTGCTGCCATTCGTTATCTTGTGAAAAAGCATAGCCCTTTGCTTTCATTCTTGCGGAATAAAGTGCAATAAGCTCCTTTGCAATGTCCTTTACAGATGCTTTTACTCTTGACTTTGCTTTCTGCCAATCCTGCGAGCCGAGCTTATTAAGCCTTACACGACTGTTTTCGGACGGGCCGATATATTTTGCAACCATATCAAGTTGAGTTACGGGCACATAAAGAACATCGCCCTTTGCATACTCAATCTTGATGTAGTCTTTTACAATTCCGTGGGTATCAATTTTACGGATACCGCCGAAAATACCTATACCGTGAACGCTGTGTACCACATAATCGCCCTGCGAAAGCTCCGAAAGGCTGTAAACCTCCCGGCTGTCCTTTGATATTTTCTTTCTTGCTTTCTTTTTCGGCACATACGAAATATGCCCCTGTGTGATAATAAAGAATTTTTCGAGCGGATATTCAAAGCCTGCGCTCAAAGTACCGGGCAATACAAATAATGCGTTTTTCTTTATTTCCGACAACTTATCGGCATACTGTGCGGGAATACCGTCATTTCTAAGCGAATCACAAAGGTTTTTTGCCGCCTTGTCCGTTCCCGCAAGCACAACACCGCAGCTTTCTGCAGTGAGCATACCGTTTAAGTCCTCCTCAAGCTGTTTGTATGAGCCGTTCCATACAGAAAGCTGTTTTGCGGAAAACGATACTATTTTTCTAAGCGGAATTGTTGTTGAACCGTGCACAAAGCCCTCAAGCATAACAATGCCGTGAGAAGTAAAAATATCAACACATTCCGCAAAAGTGAGTGAATACTTGTCAAGGCCTCTGCAAAGAATGCCGTCCTCAAAGGCGGATTTTACGGTTTCTTCATTTCTGAAGTCCATTGCTCTGCCACGCTCTGAAATATTATTAAACTCCGAAGTGAAAATCAAAGTATCTCTGTCGAGATAATCAAATAAGGTTTCGGCTTTATCATATAAAAGCGGAATAAACTTGTCGGTATTTGAAAGCATTGCACCTGACCTGATGCTGTCCGCCTCCGAAAGCAGTGTTTCCTTAACCTGCGGAGCTTTTTTGCCTCGTACGCTTTTTGCAAGATTTTCTATTTTGTCGGCAAGCACCGTTCTGTCCTCAATAATTACCTCCGCAGACGGCGAAAGACGGATTTCGCCCGCCTTTTCCCCTCTTCGCTGTGTATCAATATCAAAGAAAGAAAGGTCGGTGATTTCATCACCCCAAAATTCCGCACGAACAGGATTTTCGGCATCAGGCATAAAGAAATCAAGAATACCGCCTCTTACAGAAAACTGACCGCTGCCCTCTACCGCATCAAAACGCTCGTATCCGAGCAGGGTAAGTGTTCGTACGGCTTTTTCTATACTGATTTCAAGGCCTTCTTTTAAAGTCAGAACACAATCCCTCAAAAATTCCTTTGGCACTGTGAACTGCGACGCTGCATCAATACAGCTGACAACTACATCACATTCGCCGTCAATGAGTTTGAGCAGTACCTTAAGCCTTGCGTGTTCGTACTCTCTTGAGGCGCTCTGAATATCTCTGAAATTAAAATCACGCTCGGGGTAAAAATAAGCACGCATACCCATACTTGCAAGGTCATTGCAGATTGTCTGCGCCTCTCGCTCGTCGGAGGCAACACAAAAGGCTGTGGTGCTCTTGCGGCAGCACAGAGAATAGATAATATGTGCCTTGTGAATTGCAGAAAGTCCCGTAGCACAAACACTTCCGCCACGCACAACGGCTTTTTCGAGTGAGTTAAAAACCTCACTGTTTTTAAAAACATCAACTAAAAATTTCATAATTCATCTTGCTTTAATTTTTTGTTCACTTTTCATTTATCAAAAATTGGGATGATTGCCGATTTTTTCAACATTGTTTTATAAAAATGTTAATTAAACAAATTCATTGCTCTGTCGATTTTTCCGTCTGCCATAAGCTCAACGGCTTTTGAACAATTTTCAAATACTTGAGCGAGTTTTTTCTGCTCGTCATCAGAAAATCTTGAAAGTACCCAATCTGCCAAATCCCACTCCGGTGTAGGTTTTGCACCGATTCCTATTTTGATGCGTGGGAACATATCACTTCCGCTGAGGTAAATAATGCTTTTCATACCTCGCTGACCGCCGTCACTGCCCTTTGAACGGATACGCATTTTGCCTACATCGAGGGATATATCGTCAAATAATACTATCACATTTTCAGGTGAAATTTTGTAGAAATTCATCGCCTCTACCACTGCCTGACCGCTGTTGTTCATATATGTGGTAGGTTTCATAAACATTGCCTTTCTGCCTGCTATATTACATTCGCCGACATAGCTTTTAAATTTTACTCTGTCAACCTTGCAGTCAAGGCTATCGGCTATTGCGTCAATCGCAAGCCAGCCTGCGTTATGACGGGTGTTTTCGTACTTTTTGTCGGGATTTCCGAGTCCTACTACTAAAAGCTCAACTCCGCCGCCAAAACTCTTTTTCTTACCAAACATAAATACCTTCCTTATATAAAATTATTATTCTCGCTTAAAATCAACAACAACCCAATCGTCATTGCCAAGGTGATACGGTGTGCCGCAATATGGGCAATTATGCTCTCTTGTGGCATCAAAGCTGCCGCCACAACTGCGACAGTTTACATTCTTTATAGAAAAACCTGCATTTGCTATTGCGTGTATATTTTTGCAAACAACAACCCTGAATTTTTCCTTTGAACTTTTGAGAGCACCGCCGTCAACCTTTGTTACTGTTGTATATACGGTAATATCTACATAGCAGTAGTTACCGTCTGTTTTCAGCGTATTATACCTTACCGTACCGTCATAGCTAATGTCCACAATGTCTTTAAAGGTGTTTTGCATAGGCTTGCCGTCATAAGCCGCAAGGTTGGTGTAGTCATCGCTGAATATCATAAGTTTCATAAGGTTTATAACCTTACCTATGAAAAACTCATACGAAAAGTTAGGGTCAATCTGTCGCATAACCTTTGGCAGTTGAGTTTTTGCCCTTACATGAGGACCGAGCAAAAACAGGCTTTTTATTGCGCCAATCATCATCCATATGAGTATAAAAGCCGCCCACAAAATATACCCCGAAACAGCGCCATAAATCAATCCTACAATTACGCACTGCACAATCTGAAATACAAAGTCATCGCTGCCCTGCACTATGTTTCCGTTATTAATATTAGAAATCAAAGAATAGCTCATAACGGTGGCTATCATACCAAGAACGCATATAAGCATTGACGGCTTTAGTATTTTTCTGATTGGGTCTACCTCGTCTTTAATGTGATAAAAGTTTGTAACCTTAGGAAATAAGTCGTCAATAATAAATCTTGTTCCGCAGCTTTTACAGCCTGTAAGTAAGTCCTGCACATCACTGATAGCGCCGCAGTTTGGGCACGCAACCGCACCGCCTGCATTTTGATTTAAAAGTCTTGTGATGGTAGCATAAAAGTTGCGTTTATTCTTTCTTTTCTTTTTCTTTTTATTATTTACAAAAAAGGTTTCTGTCACCTTATAGTCTTTACAGGCAACATCACTTTTGTAGTCGCCTCTGTCGGTGACGGTAAAGCACTTGAGCGCCTGCTTAAACGAGCTTTCTTTTGTATCAAACACAACTTCTTTTCTGACATTATTTTCATCAAGTCTTTTTTTCTGAAGTTCAAGAGTGTAGTTTACATCAAGAGAGCCCATATCGGGAGTTTTTCCCGTATTGTGCCATTGAGCGTATTCGTCAATAAATTTATCAACGATTTCTGTATTTTCGTTATTGTTAAATGTTAAATTAAAAAAACTCATTTTCTTATTATACCTCGTGCAGTCTGAATAACTGCTAATAAACTATGGTTTGTGTTTATATATAAATTTAGTTTGTTTGTCGTTACAACCCAAAACCTTTTTAACGGCGAAATGGCGGGTTATTTGAAACCCGCCTGTATAATCGCTATTTAATTTTTATTTCATTAACCAAATGCAGGTGTAAACGGCTTGTCATTGTAAATTCTTGCGATAGCCTCTGCAAATGTAGGAGCAACAGGAAGAATTGTGAACTTGTCAATCATCTTCTCCTGTGGTACAGGGATTGTATCAAGAAGAACAACCTCTTTGATTGCGCTGTTCTTAATTCTCTCGATAGCAGGACCTGAAAGAACTGCGTGTGTAGCACAAGCATAAACTTCAGTAGCACCGCCCTTTTCAACTATAGCGTTTGCTGCGTTGCAAAGTGTGCCTGCTGTGTCAATCATATCATCAACAAGGATAACCTTTTTGCCTCTTGCGTCACCGATGATGTTCATAACTTCGCAAACATTAGCCTTTGGTCTTCTCTTATCAATAATAGCAAGACCTGTGCCAATCTTAGACGCAAAGTTTCTTGAACGGGTAACCGAACCGAGGTCAGGAGAAACAACGATGTATTCATCAAAGTTTCCGCCGATTTTCTCTCTCATATAGTTAGCAAGGATAGGAGAACCATAGAGGTGGTCAACAGGGATATTAAAGAAGCCCTGAATCTGGTTTGCGTGAAGATCCATTGTAAGCACACGATCGGCACCTGCTGATGTGATGATGTCAGCACAAAGTTTTGCCGAAATCGGATCTCTTGCCTTAGCTTTTCTGTCCTGTCTTGCGTAGCCGAAGTAAGGCATAACTGCTGTAATTCTTGCAGCGGAAGCACGCTTCATGGCGTCAATCATAATAAGCATTTCCATTAAATTGTCATTTACCGGAGTGCAAGTTGACTGAACGATAAAGCAATCGCTGCCTCTTACAGATTCCTGAAGAGAAACCGCTATTTCACCGTCAGAAAACTGAGTACATTCGCTCTTACCAAGCGGAACTCCAAACGTTTTTTAAACAGTTCGCCTTCAGGACCAAAATATTTACGTTTCAAATCCTGTGCCTCCTGTTCTTTCTGAACGATCGCTTCTTCACGTTTCGACTTCATCTCGGCAGACAGAAATACAAGATCGCTCTGGTAAGTCTTGTACATGTTCTGCGCTTCCTGCTGGATAGCATCCACTTCGTTCTGCCATTTTTTGGAAACCTGACTCAACTGCTCATTCGTCATTTCATAAGCCGGAATATTTTTCAATATATATTCCATATCTATTAATGCAAACTTTTGTGCGTGCCCTGCAAACGAGCAGAGGAACAACAGACAGCTTAAGGCAATAATCTTTTTCATACACATGTCATTTATAGTTACACCTTCTGACTGCAAAGATAAAAGAATTGAACATTGAGAGTTGAAAATTGAAAATTAATAAGGTACAATTAACAATTTAACAGACTTGCCAAGTACGGTTCAAAGAATGCCCAAACGCAAAAAAGACAACCGGAAACAAATCCGGTTGTCTTTTCTATCTCATATTGAACATTCAATATTCAATTTTCTAAAATTCCTGACCGATAATGAAGTGGAAGTTGCTTCCACCTCTCTGATCGTATCCATCAGGACGGTCGAAACCGTAAGCCCAGTCGATACCCATCA
>OGXJ01001889.1_pt1 | contig 14869 bp, 10 predicted proteins | sample 1576231 | NCBI WGS metagenome assembly OGXJ01 (sample SAMEA3541539, study PRJEB24748) | human gut metagenome | biome: human gut; feature: human-associated habitat; material: faeces | place: China | collected 2012
CCATGACAGTGGGGGTGAGCACCTGCGGACGGCTCGAACTCATAACGGTCGCCGCCCATGGTGTTGCCGAACCGACGGAACAGTACCGTTGCCGTATTGTCGGCATTGACTGTGATTTGCCTGTATTCAGGATTACGTGCCGCCAGTTCCCTGTATACTGTCTGCCAGACGGCATATGTCTCCGTTCCATTGTTGCGGTGGTGTCCTCTATGCCGTTCTTCCGAAGGTGAATGTCCGTGACCGCCTTGCTGTCCGCCAGCCCCGAACACAGCATAAAAACCGCTGCGATACCAGTCGAACGACCATGTGAGTCCGGTGAGAGCCATGCAGAGCAGCAGCAGACAGGTGTACACCCCGACAGCCACATGAAAGCTGTGACAGAAGCGGCGGAGCCCGTGTGAGCAATTGACCTTCAGACTGTTGACCAACGCTTTCTTAGAACGTGGCAACCACATGACGATGCCCGAAAGGATGACAAAGACAAAGGCGAGCGCACTCGTCCCCACGACAACCCTCCCCCAAAAGACGCCTCCGTCGGCAGGACGGCTTCCCAGCAGCCATCGGTGAAGCTTGAACATGGTGAGGAAGAATGGGATGCGCCTGTAAGACCCCTTCACCTCACCTGTGTATGGGTCGACAAACACCGACGCATGATGAGGCTTTGACAAGTTGACCTGATAAGTACGGGCAGGATCGGAGTATATAGTGATGCCCGTCACCCTTACGTCGTCCGGGAGGGAAGACGCCACTTTAGCCGCGATGTCGCCTGCCGGCAGCCTGTCCTTTCCCACAGTTTCCACCAGATAGAGTCCGTCATAAGCCCACTGCGTGAACTCCTTTTCGAAGGCGAGCACAGCCCCCGAGAAGCAAACCAGCGTCAGGATGACGCCGAAAGGGAGAGCCAGCCACAGATGGAGTTTCTTTGCGTATTTTCTCATAAGCTATGTGTCCGTTGATGATGAATCAAGCCGGACCTGACAGGACGTTGACATACGGCAGTCCGACCGGCTTGATTTTTCCTGATGAATATGATTTACTTTAAGACATCCCCAACCCGGACTGCGTCCAGTTTACCCACGCCGTCAAGCGAGGTGGCTTCCACCACAAGACCCTTGGTGGCTTTGGCTGATGCCGGAACAATCTTGTAGATGGCGAGATGACTGCTTGCCGTGGTCACACCTATGTAGGCGTTGCCGTTCTCCATGTAAGGGATGCTGCTGAAGCCCGTGATGTCGTCAGGCAGCCCTTCGACGTATGTCAGATTGCCGTTGGAAACGTTGAACACAGCAAGCCGGTTGCCCACAGGCTTTGACTCGGTAAGCGGACGGTCGTACATCAGCATGAGGAAATAGTTGCCGCCTATGTACCACGTGCGGAGGAAGGACAGACCGCCGGTCTTCTCCTCTATGTTGAAATAGTAGTTCTTGTCAAACTCTTCCGTCTTCGTGTTGATTCTCACCACCCCAGCCGGCAGAGTTGTCCGCTGCCTCTTGTCTGTCATAGCCTTGGCATAGCTCGGTGAGAACACGTACACATATCCGTCGTCGGCAGCCCACGTCATCTGGTAGTACTGCGACTTGAACCGTCCGGCGGCATAGCTTATCTTGTCGGTCCTGATGTTCTTGTGTCGCGTCAGCGTCTTGTCGGAGAATATTGTCACCCAGCATTCGTCCGGATATTGCGTCCATTGCAGCTCATCCTTCTTATACGAGCTGCTTCCCTGTCCTCCGGCTTCCTTCTTTATAAGGTCCTCGTTTCCGGGGAGCACCCACTTGTAGCTCCCGTCCGCATTCTTCTGCATACATCCATACTGGCTCAGTCCCATAGGTACGGCTGCCGCATAAAGCTTTCCGCCCACCTGCTGAAGTCCCGCCAACGTGAAAAACTCACCGTTGCCGAGAAAGTTCTCAGCCAGGAACGGCGTCTCGGCTGAAACCTTGTTCGACGTGTAAGTCTGATTGTCCACGTCAAGGTAAGATATAAGAAACGACTTGGGAATGTAGTCGTTGGCGTCAGCCAGTTCCTTCGGACCGTTGCCGCTGGAGGTTGTCATGATGTAGCCGTCATAGAATCCGTATGTGGTGAAGCGGTTGACGTTATACTCCTGCGTGCGCTTGGTGATGTTGTGGCTTGCGTCCATCACGAACGACTGGGTCGTTCCGGCATTGCCTTGATGATAGTTGAGGGCATAAAGATATTTGTTTTCAAAGAACAGCCAGTAGGTGGCGCCCTCGTTCACCAGTCCGTTGCCTACAGGAGAGACGGTGCCTTTCTCCAGCGATTCGGCGGACATCAGCAGGTGTGCCTCCGTTCCTGCGGAAGGCTTCACCGTCGCAGCTATCACATAAAAGCCCTTCCGGTTCTTGTCAGGAGTCTTGCCTCCTCCGGTGTTGTCGTCATCCGAGCAGGCAGTAAGTGTCATGCAACCGGCAGTCATGATTGCAATCATGCCGGTAAGAATATGGTTCTTATTCATAATTGTTTGTTATTTTAATGGTTATGATATTCAAAAAAGACTATCCGCCCAGGCTTACCCTGAATTTGGCATAGAAGGCTCGCCCCGCCTTTTGCAGGCTGAAATTGTCGTAAAGTTTCTCATTTGTGAAGTTGCGGCACTCCAAAGAGAAGTTGTAACGTCCCTCCTTCATGCTGTAGCTGAGCGTGAGGTTGTGGGCGAACTGGTTTGGGACATAAAAATCGTTAACGTTTCCGAATATCTCGGGATAATAGGAGAAACGGTGCGTATACTGACTGTCGTAGGTCAGTGTGAGCAGATTGCCTCTGCATCCCAGCCTGTGCCAGTAGAAGGTCACGTCGTAGTCGGCAAAGCGGTAGGGCACGTTGGAGATGCGCCTGTCCTATGTTGTAGTTGGCGGTCAGCGTTCCGTTCCAGTTGTCGTTGTCCGAGCGGGTATACTGGTAAGACTGTTCGCCCGGCGAGTTGAGCTCGTGCCGCTCGCCCAGCCAGTTGTATTGGTAGCGTGCTGTGTCTACATTGACGGTGGAGTTGCGGTTGTAGTTGGCTGTCAGCACCACGTTCAGTCCCTCAACCAGCAGGTTGCGCTTGCTGTATTCCAGCGAAGGCATCAGCGAATGACCGTAACGGTGTTTTTCTCCGAACACTGTCTTCTGGCGCACACCGGTCTGTATGTCCTTATACATATGCGAATAGGTGAGCCCCACCATCAGCCGGTCTGCCCACGGCTTGCCAGTGAAACCCGCTTTCGCTACGACCGTCTCGTTGTGATAATTGTCGTGGAAACGGCGCACTCTCACCTTCTCCGCCTCGTTGAAGCTGCCCGTATCGAAATTCTTTACGGGAGCGTCCACCCGGTAGTCGTTGTCAGAATAGTTCTGGAAAGCATTGACCTCATAGGTGAAACCGTTCTTCAAGGCTTGTCCGAAGTGTACGTACGACTTGTGTGTGTTGAATGAGCCGTAGGAGTAGGAGGCATCGGCGAACCACCGGCGCGGCTGTTTCTCTGTCACGATGTTGATGACCACGCCCCCTGACGGTCGCCTCTGTGTTGTGCATAAACAGACGTAATGCCTGTGAAGCAAACAAGAAAGGAGACCAGTGAGAGATATAATTTCATACTGATATGTTGTGTATTTTTCGTGGTGCGAAGGTACAAACAGACACAATATACATACAATCGCAAAATATAGGTAAAATTAATATTGTGGGGCACAGGTCGTGCCTGACAGCAGATACCTACTAATTGTTATTTCAAAGAAAACATCAGACACTCATGAACCGTAGCGACAAAGGGAGGAGACGTTCAATTTCGGATACAAGAAAAACTCTCCTTCATCCCGGACAGGAGTACGGTGACCCGTTCGGGATAAGCAGTCTGCAACGGTGCGCGGTGCCGCAGAACCGCATGATGACGGAATACCGGAAGTAAAAAATTTTTACACCGCTTTTCCGCAAAACAGAAACGCGACGCACGTGCAGGCTGTCCCTTTCTTCCGTTCCAGTCATCCGCCACACCGTCTTACCCTGCATTCTATGCCACAACCTACATCGCAATATAACCCCTCCAGTTCTTTTACCTGGCTTTCTCATAATGTCCGTTATCCTTCTTCGGCATTCACTTATCGCGGAAAAGCCCTTTCAGCATGCCCGAACGTACTTTTCCGTGCTCCCATACGGGCTTTCCCGCACCATGGAAAAGCCTTTTCCGCACACCGGAGAAAGCCCATCGAGAGCGCCATAAACGCATTGCGTTGATACTCAACACATTGCGCAAATGTCCCAAAATTCGTCCATACGGAGGCGGAGGGTATTCTGTCCGGCTGTAGGCTATTCTCAGCGAGTTGACGCTCTACGCAAGTTCGTCTCCGCTCCACCATATGGCGCGGTCAATCAGGAGCCGCATGTCAAAGTATGAAGAGGGTGTGTGGCGGGCTAAACTACCGATGAGACATTGGAATGAAGACCTGAACGGCATGGCAGGATGATGACAAAAATATATGCAACATATGAGTAATCATATAATAACAGGTTGATTTTGAACAGCTGCTTAATATTACTCCTTACCTCGAACAGGTCATTATACTTCCATTTTTATTTCGTGCTGCTGTCTGCCGGATTGTATCCTGGCTTATCGGAGATGTGGATGGCTACACCTGTAAAAAGCAGAATACGAGATGACTGCGGCATTGCGGAAGAAGGATGAGGAGCCGGCAGTCAGCCTTAAACGCACAACCGGCATTCTGATGCGGTTAGGGTTTATCGCAGACAGAAATGTAAAAAAAATAAAAAAACGTAAACATTGATATGATTTATGATACATCTTATTATCAGAAATAACTATCTTTGCACAAGATGACGCTGCGCTCGGGAAATCGAAAACAAGTTTTCTTTCCGCTCGCTTGCACCATCTTTTAATAAGACGGGCTGCGCTCGGGAAATCGAAAACAGGTTTTCTTTCCGCTCGCTTGCACCATCTTTGCTACATATTGAGGAGCGTTCTGTGCGGACAGCAACGTGTGTCCGGAGAGCGGCGGTAAACATGCCGTTTCTTCAGAACTAAACTTTAAAAGGGTCGGAAACGGCACCTTTTTATATTGGAAAGCTTCCGTGCACGTACACGGAAATATGTATCAAGCGATGGGTGATGCCCGCAAAACCTAAACCGGAGCACTCACGGCAGGGTGTTATACGACATAAACGACATAACAACAGTAATAATAATAAAAACCTGATAAGGTAATGACTACACGAAGAGACTTTCTCAAACAGATGGGAGTGGCTGCGGCAGGCTTGGGACTGGCGCCACTCGGTTCGCTGGCTGCAGGGCCGGCAGGTGCAAACAAGACTAAGAACACCGGCGGCGACAAGGTGAAGATAGCCTTTATCGGCATCGGAAACCGCGGTGAGCAGAACGTGGCAGAGTTCGAGCGCACGGGTATGATAGAGGTGACGGCACTGTGTGATGTGGACCTTAAAGGCAAACAGACACAGAAGGTGCAGAGCAAGTATCCGAAGGCGAAACTGTTCACCGACTTCCGCGAGATGTTCGAGAAGTACAGCCAGAACTTCGACGCCGTGGTGGCTTCTACTCCGGACCACAGTCATTTCCCCATCGCGATGATGGCGCTTGAGTATGGCAAGCACATTTATCTTGAGAAACCGATGACACGCACGTTCATCGAGGCGGAGCTGCTCATGCAGAAAGCGCGCTCGTGCCCGAAGGTTGTGACACAGGTGGGCAACCAGGGTCACTCCGAAGCAAACTACTTCCAGTTCAAGGCATGGAAGGAGGCAGGCATCATCAAGGATGTCACTGCAATCACAGCCCATATGAACAACCCGCGCCGCTGGCACAGCTACGACTCCAAGATGTACCGTCTGCCGTCAGGAGACGCCCTGCCCGACGGCATGAACTGGGACGTGTGGCTCGGCGTGTGTCCGTGGCGTGACTTCTCAGCAAAGTTCCATCAGGGCGACTGGCGCAGCTGGTATGAGTTCGGCATGGGCGCGCTGGGCGACTGGGGAGCGCACATCCTCGACACGGCGCACGAGTTCCTCAACCTCGGACTGCCTTATGAGGTGTCGCTCACATACGAGAAAGGCCACAACGACTTCTTCTTTCCATATTCGTCCACCATACTTTTCCGCTTCGGAGCAAGAGGCAACATGCCGCCGTGCGATGTGACATGGTATGACGGAATAGACAATCTGCCGAAACTGCCCGAAGGCTACGGCAAATCGGAATACAACCCCGACATTCCCGCAAGCAACCAGGGCGACACTCCGGTGGCAAATCTCAACCCGGGCAAGATAATATACAGCCGCGACCTCATATTCAAGGGCAGCAGCCACGGAAGCACTCTGTCCATCATAGGCGATAAGGCTGAGGAGATGAAGAGCAAACTGCCCGAGGTGCCGAAGAGCCCGTCCAACCACTACGTGAACTTCCTCCGCGCCTGTCAGGGAACCGAGAAGACCCGCTCGCCGTTCGAGATAAACGGAGTGCTCAGCCAGGTGTTCTGCCTCGGCGTGATAGCACAGAGACTGAACGCGCAGCTCTTCTTCGACCCGCGCACAAAACAGTTCACCAACAACACCTTCGCCAACGCGCTGCTCTCGGGCATGCCGCCGCGCAAGGGATGGGAATTCCTGTACAAGGTGTAAGGCACGACGCACACACACCATTGTGCTGACGCATCCGTATGTGCAGTACACAATATAACATAAAACAACTCCGACGGCATTACGGAGGAGAACAGATTATAAACCTACAACGAAAATGAAAAAACAGATAATGACAGCCTTCGCCGCACTGCTCTTGCTGCCGGCGACGGCACAGGAATGGAAACCGCTGTTCAACGGAAAGAGTCTCAGCGGATGGACACAGAAGAACGGAAAGGCGCAATATAAGGTGGAGGACGGCGCGATAGTGGGATATACTAAGATGAACACGCCCAACTCCTTCCTGTGCACGAAGAAACAGTACGGCGACTTCATCCTTGAGTTCCAGTTCAGAATAACCGACGGGCTCAACTCAGGAGTGCAGCTGCGCAGCGAAAGCGTCAAGTCGTATAAGGACGGACGTGTGCACGGCTATCAGTTCGAGATAGACCCGTCGCAGAGAGCATGGACGGGCGGCATCTACGACGAGGCGCGCCGAGGATGGCTCTATCCGCTCACAAAGAATCCGAAAGCCAGAAAGGCATTCAAGAACGGACAGTGGAACAAGGCACGCATAGAGGCTTACGGCAACAGCATACGCACATGGGTGAACGACATTCCGTGCGCCAACCTGTGGGACGACAAGACTCTGAGCGGCATCATAGCACTGCAGGTGCACGCCATAGACAACAAGGCGGACGAGGGCAAGACCGTGGCATGGCGCGACATACGCATATGCACTGAGGACGTGGAGAAATATCTCACACCCGAAGACCGCACCCCGCAAGCCAACTGCATAGACAACACCCTGTCGCCACAGGAGGAGAAGGCTGGCTGGAAGCTGCTGTGGGACGGCAAGACAACCAACGGATGGCGCGGAGCCAAACTCGACGCATTCCCAGACAAAGGATGGAAGATAGAGGACGGAGTGCTCAAGGTGCTGGCTGCCGACGGTGGAGAGTCGTCAAACGGAGGTGACATCGTCACCACCGACACGTACGACAGCTTCATACTGACCGTGGACTTCAAGATAACAGAGGGTGCAAACAGCGGCATAAAATACTTCGTGGACCCGGAAGCCAACAAAGGCGAGGGCTCTGCCATAGGCTGCGAGTTCCAGATTCTCGACGACCTGCGCCACCCGGACGCCAAGCTCGGAGTGAAAGGCAACCGCAAGCTCGGCTCGCTCTACGACCTCATACCCGCTCCGGAAAAGAAGCCTTTCGACATCAACAGCTTCAACACAGCCATGGTGATAGTAAGAGGCAAGCACGTGGAGCACTGGCTCAACGGAGTGAAACTGCTGGAGTACGAGCGCGACAACCAGATGTGGAACGCACTCGTGGCATACAGCAAGTACAAGAACTGGAAGAACTTCGGCAACCACAAGCGCGGCAACATCCTGCTTCAGGACCACGGCAACGAGGTGTGGTTCAAGAACGTGAAGATAAAGCCTCTGAAGATGAAGAGGATAGACAGGCGTCCCCGTCGCTGAAAAACAGCCAAGGTCTGTCCTCCACACAAAACAACACCGACAGACTTTTCAATATAACGGCAGGCGACGACAGCCGCGACATACAGCCGTGCACACATTACTCCCCGATGACAGGACAACAGCATACTGCCATCGGGGAGTATGTATAACTCCAATCCGTATCATACAGTATTGCAGTTAAACCCAAATAGGTCATCATACTTCATCCGTACGTAATGCTGTAAGACACATCTTTTTTAGGTCTACAGAAGAGATATGGTGATACATCGATAAATAAAAAGCGGAAAACAAAATGATACGTCAGCACGGAAGAATCATAAAGAGCCTACATACAATGAAAAATTATAATATCGGTTGATTTTGAACAGCTACTTATATATTCCTTTATTATAAATCTGCAATACAGACTGTACGGCTGATGAAAGCATACATCATATTATATTATTCTAAAAACTTATCCCGTACAGACGAAGTATGACAATATTTTTATATACCTTTGTGGGGATAAGAGGCACTCGGGCAAACATGAGCAAGCTCTTTTGCCGCTCGTTTGCATTATCTTTAGATAAGATAAGAGGCGGTTCGGCAGTGTCAAGTCCGGGAAAACCTATATTTCCCGTCTTGCCGTTGCACTCACCTTTCATTATCTTTGTGAATAACATAACAATCTGGACTTTTATATATTATATACTTTATATACTATGAGAATAAAAACGACATTTATCATGTTTGCCTTATCATGTGCGGCGACAAACGCACAGGTAAGACTGAGCCCGCTCTTCACCGACAACATGGTGATGCAGCAGAGGACCGACGCTCCTATATGGGGCACATGCGAGGCTGGCAGGACGGTAAGCGTCACTACATCGTGGAACAAGCGCAAATACGATACTGTGGCTGGCAACGACGGGAAATGGAAGGTGAAGGTCGCCACGCCCAAGGCAGGCGGACCTTACGAGATAACAGTAAGCGACGGCACTCCGGTGACGCTGCGCAATGTCATGATAGGGGAGGTATGGCTGTGTTCGGGACAGTCAAACATGGACATGCCTGTCAACGGATGGGGACAGGTGAACAACTATGAGGCTGAGGTGAAAGCCGCCGGTCACCCTGACATACGTCTGCTGCGCGTGGACAACGTCATGGCTATGCAGCCGCAGCAGAGCTTCACGGCGATGAACGGCGGATGGCAGGTGTGCTCGCCGGAGGTAATAGCTCCTTTCTCTGCCGTAGCCTATTTCTTCGGCAGGGACATAGAGAAATACCGCGACGTGCCGGTGGGACTGATACAGTCGAGCTGGGGAGGCACTCCCGCCGAGGCATGGACCAGCGGCGAGTCGCTCACTGAGATGCCCGAGTTCCGCGGAGAGGTGGAACGCATAGGCTCCATGCCGGACAACAAGGAGGAGCGCGCGGCAATATACAAGGATGAGCTTGCCGGATGGTTCGACAAGCTTAACGGCAACGACCCGGAGTTCAAGGACGGACGGTTCGCTTATTTCGCCGCATCCTACGACGACTCGGGATGGGACGACACTCCGGTGCCGGGATATATAACCGACAGCAAGTATGGGGCGTTCGACGGAATGATAATCTACCGCAGGGTGGTAGACATTCCCGAAACCATCGCCGGAAAGAGGCTCACCCTCTGTCTGGGCAAGGTGGACGACGACGACATGACGTTCTTCAACGACGTTATGATAGGCAGCACCACCGGTCCGGGAGAGACGAGGGAGTACACCATACCGGCAGGAGCGGTGAAAGCCGGCAAGGCGGTGATAACTGTGAGGAGCATCGACAGCGGCGGACTGGCTGGAATAACGGGCTACGACGACCGTGAATGCCGGCTCACGGCTGATGACGGCACAACGATAAGTCTCAACGGAACGTGGAAGACACGGATGGCGGCTCCTCTGAGCTCGCTCTCCTCCAAGCCGCGCGACCCCGTGAGCGACCCTAAGAACGCATGCGTGCTCTACAACGCGATGATAAATCCGCTCGTGGGATATGCCATCAAGGGTGCCATATGGTATCAGGGAGAGGACAACTCCAACCGTGCGTGGCAGTACCGCGACCTCATGCCGCTCATGATAGAGGACTGGAGGCAGAAGTGGGGCTACGACTTCCCGTTCTTCATGGTGCAGCTCGCCAACTTCATGCAGCGTCACGACCAGCCCACCGAATCGCGTTGGGCAGAGCTGCGCGAGGCTCAGCGGATGACTGCCGACAGACTCTCAGGGTGCGGAATGGCGTGCATAATAGACATAGGGGAGGCTGGCGACATCCATCCGCGCAACAAGCAGGACGTGGGGCACAGGCTCGCGCTGCTGGCACGGCAGAAAGTGTATGGTGAGAAAGTGGAGGCTTCGGGACCGGCATACCGCGACTGCCGCATAGAGAAGAACACCATCAGAATATTCTTCGACCACACTGCAAAAGGTCTCGCCATAAGCGACGGACAACAGCTCAAGGGATTCGCCATAGCCGGACCCGACCACCGGTTCCACTGGGCGGACGCTGTGATAGACGGCAACACGGTGGTTGTGTCCTCCCCGGAAGTGAGACACCCCGTGGCTGTGCGCTATGCATGGGCGGACAACCCTGAGTGTAACCTCACAAACAGCACCGGTCTGCCGGCTGTGCCTTTCCGCACCGACGACTGGAAGGGTCTCACCTACGGCAACACTTCATACTGACCTTACGCACAACGGTGGACTTTCGCCGTGCGGCAATATAAAAATAAAAAAAGGAATGTGGCGGGACGCTTTGCCCGTAACATTCCTTTTTTTTCATGTATGCGCATTTATCAGCAATCATAATTACCCTGTCGCGTATCATATCATGGCATATCCCATCAATAATCATGACGGCGTGAGCCCTGTAGAGACGCAAAATCTTGCGTCTCACGAGCAATGATTGCGATATTTATACTGCTTATAATTACTCACGAAATTTGCATTTATCCCTTGTGAGACGCAAAATTTTGCGTCTCTACTTTAGTGGCAGCGAATAATACGCATGGCGTATCAAGTGATGTGACGGAAGCTGTCGGCAACCTTTCACTTATGAAACGCGCATCACGTGCAGGCATGACGCGAAGTAAAAAATCTTTACATTTCATTTCCGTAAAACAGCGGTGAGCCGACCCGTTCACGTCTCTTAAAGGCAACCGGCATACGTTCTGTATATGCAAGGGAGACGCATAAACACTCGTGTTTTTCTTCTTTATATCGTGAATATTATTCTTTTTAAGAACGACTGATACTCTCTACGCAGACGCGCACACCATATCCGCCCGCCGCGAGAGCCTTTCCTGTGACCTCATTGAGGCTTTACGGCACACCCAAAGAGCCTTTTTCACGCCACGGAAGAGGCTTTTCCGCAGCGCGACAACACTCTTATTATGACACATCATGGCGCAACACACTGATATACAACGCATTTCGCAAACCTTCAAAATACGGGCTTATTTCAGCCGTTAAGGCATGACGCTCAGCCAGAGACGATTCTCAGCGACTTGACGTTGTGCTGTTTTTCTTCTCTATTACATCTTATTGCGCATATTCGTACATTCATTTCCGCCTCTCCGCAATCATCCTTTTCACATGCCTGTCAGGCGTCATCTCCACTCTACTGAATGCCGTATGTCCTACAGCATGCATGAGGCACGAATCCCGTAAGTATTAAGGCGACGCGCCATAGAAGCCGTTCACCTGTTTTTCCTGTAAAATATACGGTTATAGTTATAAGAATATCTCATTCTGAAGGAATCATCATCCGAACCGAATTTTACTGTATTTTATTCATAAAAAAGTTTTTTTATATTGAAAATATGAATACATTTGCACCGAGCTAACATAATAAAGACACACAAAGAAAAATACTGCTATAAAATTACTGACTGCATAACGCAACAACACACAAACAGTACCGATATGTTTAAAACGAGCATCCGGAGACATGCGTACGTACAGCTGTTTCCGTTTTTCACCGGTATTTCCGTGACAGAAGCTACGGCACAGACAGTCTCCCTGCCTGAGCCGTGCCGCCACATCGGCAACACGGAAGCATGCGTGATGACGGAGGATGACGCCATGACCGATAGCTCGCATACTGCTGACGAGCCATCCGCATACATGAAAATATACCGTACGGAGGCGTGTCGGCTGGAGTCGCCTCAGACGCAGGACCGGGCAACAATCATGATGATGCCGAAAAACATACACATAATATCTTATACGAACAGCAACACATTTTATGCTTACATAGGATACGGACGCATCATGAGCAAGCTACACATGGCAGAAGGCGTGAAGGGCAATCCAAGAAACGGCTTGTTCTGGCAGTTCGGCTATGACTGGACGTCTAAATTTGGCATCGGGGCAGGAATGATGTACAACGGGTTCAGGTCTACGTACGAGCACAACGGTTACAGAGAAAAATCGGAAATATTTTATCTGGCTCCGCAGATAGTCTTAAAAACATACGTCAGGCGATGGATTATCGACGGGAAAATGGGTTTAGGATTGTTCACATACAACTATCCTACGCATTATACGGTGTCATCAGGCGCCAGTTTCGGATACAACGTGCATTTCGGAGCCGAATATGTATTGTCGAGAATCATAGGCATCAGCGCGTCTATAGGATTTACTGAGGGTAATATTAGTATACATTATGATATGGAAAAAGGCGACATTCTCACTATCATATCAGCTATTAACATATGTGTGGGAGTGAGAGCACATATCTGAGAATATCCATATGAAGGTACGCTGTTTTATACTTCTACAAATATTATAAACAAAAAAAAACATTATTATGAATCATTCATTTAAATCATTCTCCTGGAAACATCTTCTGATTTTCCTTCTGGTGTCGGGTTGCGTTACCATTGTGCGCGGACAAAGCAGGTTTCATATAGACCTTGATTATCACTATAATCTCGGTCTGTCTGAGTCATTCAAGGGCATAACGCTTAAACGTAACGAATATCATATGGGCGGGCACTCCCTCCGTCTGAGCACGCGCTACGACGTGTCGCGCCTCTGGTCGGCGGGAATAGGAATAGGACTTGACAGATATACCGAGCCCGACTACAACACGATGCCCGTGTTCGCGACGGTGAGATACAAGGCACTCGAGAAAGTTCCCGACGCATATGTCTTTGCCGATATGGGATATGCCATAAAGTCAGGTGAGTTTACAAAAGGACTCACAGGCAGCCTGGGAATAGGATATACACATATGTTTGCGAGGCATTTCGGCTTGAATTTCCAGATAGCATACAATCTGAAGCGTTTCAACGACATCCCCACATATATATATAATGTGGATAAGGGGGAGACAACATACAGCAAGGAGAACACCACCAGACACTCGCTGTCTTTCGGAATAGGTGTCACTTTCTGACCGTTTACCACTAATAGAATATCCACAACCCATCAATAACAACAACGGGAAACACCATTTTTATCATTCGCCGGTAACAAAGTAGAGACGCAAAATCTTGCGTCTCACAAGCAGAAATTGCGCTATTAATCGTGCATATAATTCCTCACGAAAATTGCATTTATCCCTGTAGAGATGCAAGGATTGCCCTGTTAATAATGCATATAATTACTTATGAAAATTGCATTACTTGCTCGTGAGACGCAAGATTTTGCGTCTCTACAGGGCTCGCGCCATCATTCATATTGATGGGAAACTCCGTTTTATTATTCGCAGGTAACAAAGTAGAGACGCAAAATCTTGCGTCTCACAAGCAAGGATTACGCTATTAATAGTGCATAAAATTACTCACAAAATTTGCATATATCCCTCGTGAGACGCAAGAATCGCCCTGTTTATAATGCATATAATTCCTCACGAAAATTGCATTTATCCCTTGTGAGACGCAAAATCTTGCGTCTCTACTTTATTACCGGCGTATTATAACATTATGATAACATCCGTGTTGATGTAACACACAATGTCTCCTCACTTTTAAATTTACCTCCCAAACAGAACACTTTCTTCTTACCGTCAAGTTGGAACACACACATAAGCCATATGGCTGAATATAAACATTATCCATAATTATATAACATCCGGACGCCGCATGCCGCTTACCTTTGTAACCGGAACAAAAGGATAATAATGTTATGAAAAGGTTTTTGGTATTTCTGATGATATTTCTGATAGGATGCACAGACCTTTGGGCTTCTGACAGGAAGATAAAAGGATATGTGCTTGACAAGGAAGGGACGCCGCTGACAGGCGCATATGTATATGATGAGAACAAGAAAAACACAGCCATAACAGACGAGAACGGATATTTCGAGATATCCGTTCCGGAGGAGGCAAGGATGCTGAAGGCAGGATATGTGGGGTTCGCTCCGCTCGACCATACGATGGAACGGCCCGACGACGTGCAGATTCTGGTGATGACACCCAATGCAGAACTGAAGGAGGTTGTGGTCACTCAAGGGGGCATAGGGATGCTGAAGAACAGGGGCAACCTGCTCAACACCGAAAGCATCACGGCGCAGGGACTCACGCGCGCAGCATGCTGCAACCTCTCGGAGAGTTTTGAGACAAACCCTTCTGTCGACGTGGCTTACAGCGACGCAGTGACGGGAGCGAAACAGATACAGCTGCTCGGACTTGCCGGAACATACGTGCAGATGCTCACCGAGAATTTTCCAAACCTGCGCGGAGCGTGACAAAAAGACCTCTGTTGTTTCAGGGCTTTT